>JAEEGL011136810.1_pt1 | contig 25145 bp, 22 predicted proteins | sample 9134231 | NCBI WGS metagenome assembly JAEEGL01 (sample SAMN16246548, study PRJNA631951) | gut metagenome | biome: gut microbiome; feature: rumen; material: fiber-attached | host: Bos | place: Iran: Karaj | collected 2018-10 | reverse complement strand
GCCCGGGTGGCGGAATTGGTAGACGCGCTTGGTTCAGGTCCAAGTGTCCTTACGGTCATAGGAGTTCAAGTCTCCTCTCGGGTACTCAAAAGAGATTTTAGTTGCAGAAAACAAAAGGTTTTCTGCTTTTTTTTTGTCTGATAATTCTGATTCAGTTTTATAAATGGAATTATAAAGTAAATCACCTTTAACTGGAAAACCTGCCCAGGCCAGATGACAGCGAACCTGATGGCGGTAACCTTCTATAATACGGCATTCTGCAAAAGCAGTAGTTCCATCATTTTTTGTAATTGATATTTGGGTTGTATAAAGTTTTTGTTTACCAAGTTTAGAAAGGGCTGCTTTTCCTGATTTTTCTGTAACAGGACGTACTTCTTTTCTGCCTTCTCCATATGGACGGAAAAATGAAGAGGCTGTAATTGAGGTTTCGTCTGCACTTCCCGCTTCCGGAATATCTGGAGGAAATCCTCCGAGTTTATTTGCATTTTCCGGGAGTACATCACATTGAGCTGAATAATATTTTATGATACCTCCCTCTGCCTGCTCTGCAATAAGAAAATCATAACATTCCTGAGAAGCCGCAATAACCATAAGCCCATCAGTAGCCGTATCGAGGCGGTGCACCAGACCGTACTCAATTGCCTTTTTACCGCAAACTGTCTTAATTTCTGGAAACATTGCAGCTGCCTGAGACAGCGCGTTCTGAGAATCTTCAGAGTTCAGTGGAGCCGAAGGAAGCCCCTTAGGTTTATAAATTACGAGAAACGGTTTAGCTGCTGTTGGTTTATGTATAATTTCTATAATCATATTTATTAATTGCCTGGCTTCACTTCCCATTAGCCCAGGCCCACAATTACAAGTTTTATAAAATCACCTTTGGAAAAAGCTTTTTCAACTTCTTTTCAATTTCGATAAAGCGCTTAGGAGTTGGGGTACGGAAAGTTGTGTAATCATCTGCTTCTGGCAGTTTTATTTTAAGCTGTACAGAATGAAGCATAAGTGTTGCATTCGGGAATTTAGAGTCTGGTTTATTGTAAACAGCATCTCCCAGAATCGGACAGCCCAGATACTTCATGTGAACACGAATCTGATGAGTACGGCCGGTTTTAAGACGTACACGAATCAAAGAATAGTTTCCGTAACAGGCAATACAGTGATATAAAGTTCGTGCAAACTTTCCATCGTCGCAATCTGTAACAGCCTTAAAGCGATGACGGTTTTTAGGATCGCGGATAATCTGGGTGCGGATATCTCCGGTACGTGCAGGAGGTCTTCCACAGCAGATGCAGATATATTCTTTTTGAAGAGACTTATCCTTAAACTGTTTTTGTAAAAACTCTTCGCTGTCACGGTTTTTTGCGGTTATGATAATTCCAGAAGTTTCTTTATCAAGACGGTGAACAATTCCGGGACGGCGGCGTTCAAGAATTTCTGCAGCACTTCCTTCTTTCAGCTGTTCAACAGACTGACGTCCCCAGTGATATAAGAGCGCATTTACAAGAGTGCCTGTCCAGTTACCGCAGGCCGGATGTGTTACCATTCCCTGTGCCTTATTCACAACAGTAACATTATCATCTTCATAAAGAATTTCCAGCGGTATATTTTCAGGATCAATATTATCAGGGATATTGTCTTCCCATTGAATGTCTATTTGATCTCCGGCTTTTACTTTTTGAGAAAGCTTTACCTTTTTTCCATTTACAAGAATTTCAGTGACACCGCTTTTTAATTTTGAGCGGTTCATTCCGTTTGGGAGAGATGCTATGAATTTATCTAATCGCTGCTGTTCGGGAAAATCCTGTGGAACTTTGGCACTGAAAAATGGCATTATTCTTCAATCTCCTGAACTTCTTCTGTCGTTGTTGTGTCTTCTGAAGTTTCTGGAACAGTATTATCGTATTCCTGAGGTAAGGGAATTACAGAGGCATCTTCATCTTCAGAAATAGGAATTACAGCAATATCATCATAATTAATCTGCTTCTTTTTCTTTTTGGAATTACGTTTTACTATCTGAACAATTAAATCTGTTAAACCAATTCCGACACAAATCCCAATTGAAGTTAAAATAATTCCTGTCTGCTCTTCCTGTGTAAAAGAGGAACTTGAGAAAATATCAGGGCGATATTTGTCATCAAAATTATTAGCTGCGTATCTGTAAGTCGAATAAGCAAGTGTTGCATCTAGAGTAATAAAAGGAAGTGAACCAAGAGTAATAATTTCAAAACGGCGGAGATCTTTTAATGTCTGTGGAAATTCATCATCTTCATATTCTTTTGGAGTCGTATCTTCTGCAAAAACAGGAAGAAAAGAATTCATTAAAAGTGAGAAGACTAGAATTTTTGCTATCAGACGTTTTTTCATTATTTTGTGTAATCCCTTTCGCCAAAGATTGCAGTTCCAACTCTTACAAGTGTTGAACCTTCTTCAATTGCAATTTCAAAATCACCAGACATTCCCATTGAAAGCTCATTAAGGGAAAGTGTCGGGTATGTGCTTCTAAGCTTTTCTGCAAGCTCTCTGAGAGTTATAAAAGACTTGCGGACAGCTTTTTCATCATCTGTAAATGGTGCCATTGTCATAAAGCCTTTTGGTGTAATGTGTGGAAAATCCCCTTTTATGCAGGCTTCAATAGATTCAATAAGTTCCGGTTCTGAAGTATAGCCGGATTTAGATTCTTCTCCGGTGTGTATCTCAAAAAGAATATCAATTGTGCGGTTTTGTTTTGCACATTGTTTTTCAATTTCTTTAAGAAAGTCGATTCGGTCTACAGACTGAATGCATGATGCAAACTCAATGGCTTTTTTTACTTTGTTGGACTGTAACTGTCCTATCATCTGAACTTTGATTTCCGGATGCTGGCTAATGATTGGAGGAAACTTTTCTGAAGCTTCCTGTACACGGTTTTCACCGAATAATAATTGACCTGCTTCAAAAGCATTGATTACAGCCTCCGCAGGATGAAACTTACTAACGGCCATTAGTTTTACAGAACCAGGCGCACGTCCTGATTTTTTTTCTGCCTGTGATATTCTGTTTCTGATAGCTTCTAGGTTTTCTTTTATATTCTGGCCTGATAATTCTGTACTCATTTTTCACCTTCAATTACATCAGAAAGCTTTAAGAGTTCTGGAAGCGTAAGAACTTCTGCTCTTTTCATAATATCAATTCCTGCTTTTTCAAGACAGCTTACAGCAAGGTCATTATTCTTTAAGAACTGAGAAAGATTATTACGTACAGTTTTACGGCGTGAACTGAAAAGAGCTCTCTGCATTTTTACAAACAATGCAGGATTCTTACAGCAAGGGAAATCAGCCTTTTTAGTGAAAACTACAGCGCGAGATTCTACATTTGGTTTTGGCCAGAAGTTTCCACCGGCAAGATCCAGCAAAGGTTTTACCTCATATGCCCACTGACAAAGTGCTGAGAAAGACGAATAATCTGCAGTACCTGGTTTTGCACACATTCTCTGTGCAACCTCTTTTTGAACTGTAAATACACAGCGTTCAAAACGAACATTATTTTCGATTGTATCTGCGATGATAGTTGCTGCAATATTGTAAGGAAGATTTCCAAAGAAACGGTCTGGCTGGCCTTCTTTTTCAAACTGGCCTTTCCAGGTTTTCATTACATCACCTTCTGTAATACGGAAAGTTCCTTTTGCAGAATAGTCTTCAAAGAACTGACTTATAAGTGAAGCAAAGCCTCGGTCAATTTCAAATACTGTAAGATTTGCTCCGCGTTCCAGAATTGTATTAGTCATTGCACCAAGACCAGGACCTACTTCCCATACCTTCATTCCCTCTGTAAGTTCAAGAGCATCTACAAGACGATTTCTGGCATCTTCATTGATAAGAAAATTCTGTCCGAATTTTTTCTGCATTGAAAAGCCATTTATGTCGAGAACTTGTTTTAACTCTGCAGGTGAATTATAGTCGGGATGCTTCAATTTAAACTCCAGTTTGGTACAAGTGAAAAAATATTCACTATATATTTTATGACAGTATACTGTAAATTTATAAAAATTCCACTAGGTTTGGAAAGGATTGGAAACATAAGGCTAAGGATAATTAATACCAGCCCACTGTAAATAAAAACTGTTACAAATGGAGAAACTACTGTTGCAGAAATTATTCCAATAGGACTGAATGCACTGAAAAGCTTTAATGATATAGGTGCGGTAAAGGTTTGTGCTCCGGTTGCTGCAGATAAAGATGATGCAATCATTTTGGGGCTGAATTTTGAATAAAAACAGTTGAAAAAGCTGCTTGTAAAAAGAATACCCGCTAGAGCACCGTACGACAGAATGAAGGCTGCATTATGAATATCCTGTGGACAAAGTGCACTTTGTAAAAGAAATGAAAAACAAAGTATTGATAATAAGTCTGGCTTTTTAGCGCCTGCAATTGTTGCAATAATTGTAAGTATTGAACATATAAATGCCCTGACCAACGAAGGAGAAAAGCCTGCAAACCATACAAAGCCTATTAAGGCGCTGATGCGAAGTATGAATGTAAGTTTTTTGATTCCTGCTTTATTTCCAAAAAACAATGCAATTGCAGAGAACATTGAAAGGTGCATTCCTGATAAGGCTAATATGTGGGAGAGGCCGGCGCGGCGGAAAGCTTCTGAGGTGGCGGGTTCGGTGTATTCGCGGGCCCCGCACAAGAGTGCCAGGAGGAGGCCGCCTCCACTGCCCCAGCTGTACATTAATCTTTTGAAGTGGAGGCGGCAAAGGGCGCGGAAATGGCGGAGGCGGCCCTGCCACGATAATGGCCAGAAAGCACCTTTACATTCGCGGACATAAAAGCCGTTTAGTGTGAGCTTTCCCCGGAAAGTACAATGAACACCTGCTTCATATAAAAATGCATTGTTTTTACTTTGTGTAAATAATTTTCCCGGAGAATAAGCTTCTGCCAGTTCTGATGGTATCATTATTTTAATACGCCCATTTGCAGAAGACTTAAATTGCCGGGTGTCTGCAACTTCATCAAGTACAAATGTGGCTGAGTAGTATTTTCCATTCCCAATTCTAGCGGGTGAAGAATTAATAATGCCAGAAACTTGTGTTATATCAGTTATATTTAAAAGACTAATCGGGCTTGTTTTATCTGGAATAGTAAACAAACCCGAATAAAAAATGAAAACACAAATTAATGCTGCAAGAAATACTGGTTTCTTAAAATAGTTTAATGAATTGTTTATTGCCATCTGAGTCCTGACAGTGCTTCTCTGGCAGCAGTCAGAACTGATTCTTCATAACTTAGATAAGTTACAGCAAGAAGTGAATCAAATGCAGCTTTGTCGCCGATAGCACCTAAAGTATTGATTACGGCCAGTGCAATTTCAGAAGACACAGGGCTTCCTTTTTCTGTACGGCCATTCAATTCTTCAAGGTAACTTATAAGCGGAGCAACGGCATCAAGCGGAGCAATATTTCTAAGTGAAGTAATAACTGTCTTAAACTGCTCTTCATTCATGTTCATTTTCTCATAGAGTTTCTTAGAAAGATCAAAATAAGATAATGCAGATGAAGATGCTCTTGTCCAGGTATTATCACTAAGAATATTTAAAACTGTAAGCTGAAGTTTGATATTCTCTGGTGAAGTTCCCGAAGAATTGTCTACTAATAAAATAGACTCAGTTAACACATTTTCGGAAATCTCACAGAGATTTTTTTTAGAAATTTGTGAATTTTTTTGTACAAGCTCAAAAATTGAAGAAATTTTCTTAAAATCAGAGCCTTTTATAAGTCCAATTACTTCATCCATTGCATTTGGAATGAGAGCAACTGTTGTCTTTTCAATTTCTTTTTTATATGCAGAATAATTATTATCATTCAGAAAACTATATAAAATCTTAAATGATTCTTCATTTCCGATTGATTCAAGTGCACCAATACAAGCCTTAAATACCCCGGTATCTGCATTTTTTACATCTGTGGTTTTTAAGTAACTGTTCAAAAGTGCTGTAAATGAAACTGGTGATATGCTGTCTTTTAAGGCAACTGCTCTAGAAATTACGGCAATCTGAACTGTACTGCTTTTGTTAAATTCTGTAAAAAGTGAAATAAAATTGTCTGTAAGCTTTTGCTTTTGAGCATCTGTCTGTTTTTTAAGAGTTTCAGGAGAATATGAAAGAATTGCTGCAACTGCAAGTCCATCGAGCTCTCTGTCATTTCCAAGTAATTCTTTATTTTCAAGACAGAAACTTACTGCGTGATCAGAAATCCATTCTGCGTCAGCACCATTTGCTTCCCGTACAGCAGCGGTTTTATCTGCAATATTTCCTTTGATAAACTTAATTTTACTTGTCTGTGCATAAGCCGAAATAACAACGGCCAGTAAAGATACAATACAAATAATCTTTTTCATGTACGACTCCTCGAATGTTTCTCAGCAATTAGAAAACATTTAATTCATCTCCAGGTCCAAACTCTGCAGCTGAATCAGCTTTTTTTTCTTCTCCCGGATTCTGACTGTTATTGTCTTCTTCCTTCTTTTCGTTTTCACTATTTTTAGCTTCTTCCAGTTCTTCTGCTATTGCCTGTTTTTCGGAAACTGGTTCCTTATTTTCTGTACTTTCTGCTTTTTCATCAACTTCTGTCTGTTCAAGAGCTTCAAGCACTTCCTTTTCATTTTCCGGCATCATATTATAAACAAACTTAAGCACTTCATTACGCATTGCTGTTTCAATATGAGTACACTCAAAGTGAAGCAGCGATTGATTCTGTTCTTCACTAAACTCAACTGTTCTTACAATACCAACCATAAGAATCAGTTTATTCTGAATATTGAACTGAAGCTTTATCTTAACATTCTGCACACCTTTTCCGCCTATACGAATAAGAGCTCCAGATTCAGATATGTCCTCTATTAAACAACGGAAACCGTTCTGGGTTTCAATTGCATTGATATCTACCTTTTCTTTTTTGATGATATAAAGCATTCCGTAAATCTGACACTTTACTCGAACTGCCTTTCTCTTTTGTGTGCGTACAAGATTTGAAGAATGTTTAAGGAATAATGCAGATTTTCCAAGGAAGAGTCCGCTTTGTGTAACTGTTGTATCGAATACATAGCGTGCATCTCCCTTTCGCCACAAATAAACACTTACTACCTTACCTACCCAGTCTTCACCGGTAAATGGAATCAGATTCTTCTGTCGTGGTACATTGATTACAAGAAAATTTCCGTTTCCAACAATTTCTGAAGTAAAAACTCCTTTACCTGGAAGAATAATTCGAAGTGTCTGGCCTTTATCAAGGGAATGTGTTGTTGTCATTCCTTTTTTATCATCTGCTTCATTCTGGATTTTTGTTCTGTAATTAAAAAGTTTTGTCATGATAAGCTGATTTTTCTGTGAGTTATCACCGCTTGTCATGTTAGAAATTTGTGTCATACATTTTGTGAGGGATGGCAATGAATAAAAAAGTGATGTCGGTTGTTCAAGATTGCATAATTCTGCAGCTTCCCAAAGAAGCGCGATTTCAGTTAATGAAAAACCAGAATCCAGTCCTGTAATGAAGAAATTAATTCTTTGTTTAAATGCTGTATAAACAGCACCCATTATTGCAAGAATTACTAATAAAATAATTACAAAAGTTACAGTGTACAAAATTCCCTCTTTTTTATTATAATAATATTATAACACATTTAATATGAAAAGACATACTTTATTATCGGATATAGCGGTATTTTTGCTTATTTTTTTCTTATTTATTGTTCCTCCTTTCTTTGCTTCTGCTGTATCAGCAGCTAAGCCTTTGTTTTCGGGCTGGAGTTTTCCCTGGTATCAGTTATTGCTTGCTTTACTTGGTGTTCTGCTTTTGTTTTTTTATTATGAAAGAATCAGAAAAACTACTTTAATCATATTTCCGGTACTTTTCACTTTTGGAATGCTGTTCTCAATTTCGCTTTTCTGCAGATTTCTTTCTGAAACATTGAATTCCGGTGCGGTAGAATCTGAGTTTGTAGTTCGTCCTAAGGGAATAATTCAGTGGATTTTTTGTCTTATAAACTTTTTATGCTCAGCCTTTTATGAAGAAGTTTTATACCGTTTTTATTTTTCTGATGAACTTTTTGCCCTCATTACAAGAAAAAAAACTTTCCGGTTCAGCTGGATCTTATGTGAAGTTATTGGCCTTTTAGCATTTGCTTTTGCTCATCTTTACCTTGGCTGGATTTCTGTTTTGAATGCGGCTCTTGCACATGTATTATTACGCCTGTGTTATAAAAAGACTTCAAAACTCTGGCCTTGTGTGGCTTCTCATTTTATCTATAACGTAATTTCCTTGATTTTATTATAGGTCCAGGTGCTTATTTTTGAATATGATTCATAAAAAGCTGATTTAGAATCCGGCTTGAAATAACGCACTTTGACTATATAAGTACTTTCATTTGAGCTTAAATTATAGATTTCAAGAATTATTCTGGATTTGTCACCGTTTTCAATTTCAATTTCGTTTACCGGTTCTTTATTTATAATTTCATTTACTTCTTCTTCTGATGGAAGCCCGCCATGACGCAAATCTAAAAGTTTGGTTATGTTAGAATCGTTTACATTTACTTTTGAAATAGCTTTGCCATTGTCTTGTGTGTTTGTCATTGTCATGCTTTGAATATCTGTCGTAATGGCTGTTTTTGAGATTATATATGGCTCTGCCCAGCTTTGGGATGCTGTTGTCAGATATATGTCCATAGAATCATTAATTTCGTATACCTGTGTACTTTCTCCGCTCATCATATAGCGTGAACTTAATGAAAAGTCCTGGTTACCAAAAATCAGTTCGCGGAAAGAAGTTTTGTCATTTTCCGAAGCATTATAGTTGTATCTGATATGAAATTCTGTGCCGTTTGTAAGACCAAGTGAGCTGTTTTTGTTAATTTTGTCTGATATTTTATACAAGTTACGAATTTTTATTAATTCGCTTATGAAGTTTTGTACTCTTTCTGGTGATGCTGGAAGTGAAATATTTGTTTTTGTCTGATTATCTGAAAAATCCGCCAGACTTTGAACTGTCCAGAAATCGTTTTGTTTTGAAAGTTCAATACAGCCTGTGGCATCCTGAAGAATAAATGTGTTGATATTTTCCTTGTATTTTTGATTTACAAGGGCTGTTTTTACCATATCTCTCTTATCTGCAGAGGAACAGCTCTTGGTGAATGAAAGGATAAATAAAACTGCGAGAATTGCTGTAATAATCAGGAGTATTTGTGTTGTTTTATCTGATTTTGAATTATTTTTGTTTTCTGACATTCAGAATCACTCCTGCTGCAATAATAATCAAAGGGATAATTATAAATAGAATTATATAAGTTATAAGTCTGAGTGTATTAAACTGATATACATCTGTAACCTTAAAGAGACTTGTATCCCGGCTTGTGCGGCTTTGAAGAGCTGCAAGTTCCTCTTCTCCATTTAGTTTCAAAAGGCAGTTCGTAAGGAATTCAAAGTTGCGGTAGTCACCAGAATCCCCACCGATATAGCCGTTCATTAAAGTGCTCACAAAATACTGGTCTGGAATTATAATAATATGCGAGTTCTCCGAGCTCTCCGCATTAAAAAGCCCTTCAAGAGCTCCCCTGATTTCAGCCGCAAGCACTCGAGTTCCATAACCTGCACCGGCCCCCGCACTAGCAGCACCAGCCCCCGCACCAGCAGCACCTGCTGAACCTGCCCCCGAATTGCCGTTTTTCAGCATAAACGGGTTAGTTTCAAAAAGCTTTTCCGGACTTGATTTATCTTCATCAATCAAATATGCCGCTGGCGAGCTGATTAAATATTCAGATGCATTTTCGCTTTCAAGTTCAATTGCAGAAGGCCAGAAAACTGTCATTCCAAGAGGCGCGTTATTCTGCGACATAATAACTGGCCAAAGCGGATAATTCAAAAGCTGAGTCGCATTATTGTCGTCTGCATACATTGTAATCCTTGCACAGGAAATATCAGCAACTATCTGAGGTAAAAAGCGCACACCCCAGTTTTCTACCATTTCAACTACATTTGTGTGAGGTGCCTGTGTTATGTACCAGCTGTTTTCAATATCTGCAACATAAGGATTAAGTGCAAGCAGTGCACCGCTTTTATTCTGTAAGATGTAGTTTTCTATTGCTACTGCGCTATCAATCTTAATTTCGCTGTCTCCAAGCAAAAGCAAAGGACCTTTTGCATAAGAAAGCTGTTCTGCAAAAGAAGGATCATCAATATAAAATGGATTACAGATAAAGCCCTGAGATTGCAGCCATGGAATTACGTAGCTGTAGTCCTCAGAAAGGGAAAGTCCGTTTCCAACAATGATATTTACATTACGTGAGATACCGGAAAGAAGATGTTTTATTCTGCCGTCCAGATCATATTCAAGTGTATTTGCTGCCATTGTAAAGCCGATGGTTTCTGCATTTCCATCCATTTCAATAACAATTGCTGAATACACTGTAAGATATTCTGTGGAAGTTCCGGAAACTGTCCTAAGCTGCTGGCTTGCGATTCCGTAATTTTCAAGCATTGTACGTACTGCACTATCTTTATCCGGATCTTTGATAATAAGATTTACCTTTCGGCTTTGTCCTGCGTATTCGGTCAGAAAATCAGCAACATCTCTTATCTGTGGATAAAGCTTTGCAATTGAGGAAGAACGGTAATAAGTAATTTTTACTGGACTTTCAATACGGCTTAAAAGACTCTTTGTATATTTAGAAATTGAATAGGTTTTATTTTTCGAAAAATCAATTCTTGTATACCAGTGGGTTGCATTTAGCATTACAAGCAAACAGATTACAGTCAGAAGAATATGACGCAGCTTCAGATTTTTAGTAAATTGTCTTCCCTTTTTGATTTGAACCGTTGTATCACTTAGAAAGATAAATAAAGCGGTACTGCCTGCAAGCCATAAAATATCGCGGGTATCAAAAAGGCCTTTTCCGGCTGCATCAAAATGCCAGGCAAAACTCATCAGTCGGAAAAACTCTGTAAGAAAATCTGGGAGCGGTACATAAAGTGCAAAAAGATGTGCACTATTGAATAAGGCTAAAACTAATGCACTGATAATCAAACTGGAAACTTTATTTGTAAAAGCTGTCTGAATAAATGTGCAAAGTGCTATTACCGCCGCTCCATAAAATGCAAGACAAATAAAGCTGGTAAATATCTGGCCTGCATCAGGTGTTCCAAAAAGATTTATTAACAAAACTGCAGGTAAAAGCAAAATCAGTTGTATACAGTAAAGAATAAATCTTGTAAGGAAGATTGAAAGCTGTCTTTTTAGTTCTGTAAGCGGAATAAAATCATCATAAGTTGAAAATGTCTGTTTATAACAGAGAGATGGAATTGTGATTATGCAGATATATGGAACTGCAGAAAAGAAAAGTACTAAATCTGTTGTACCGCTTCCTGTAAAAAACTGTCCGCGTATAAAGTAATTAACACAGATAAAAACTTCAAACAGTATTGTTATTATGCTGAATGATGGAGATTTTAAGCTGTTTATAAGATTATGTTTCAAAAAGCTCTTCATGTTATTCTCCATTCGACTGTGTAAATTTTATGAAGGCTTCTTCAAGGCTCTTTGTTCCGGCTTTCCGTGCTATTTCTTCTTCTGTTCCATAGGCAGTAATCTGACCGGCACTCATTATATAAACGTTTGAACAAAGAGAACGTACTTCCTGGAGTATATGTGTAGACATCAGAATGGCTTTTGTTTTAGAAAGTTTCAAAATAAGTTCCCGCATCTGTATGATTTGAGCGGGATCAAGGCCGCTTATTGGTTCGTCAAGAATAAGATTTGGCGGATTATGTATGATTGCCTGGGCAAAACTGACTCTTTGCTGCTGACCTTTTGAAAGTGTTCTGATTTTCTTAGTAAGGAATTTCTCAAGGCTGCAGCTTTTTGTGACGTTTTCCAGTGCTTCAGAAATGTTTTTTACATTATGAGTTTCTGCTGCGTAACAGAGAAATTCGTTTACACGCATATCTTTTGGAAGCTGGGGAATTTCAGGTACATAACCAAGATATTTCATACAGAATTCCGGATTTTCTTCTGTTGTAAAACTTGTTCCATCCGGCGCGGTTATGGTAATGCTGCCTTCTGTAGGAAAATGAAAACCGCAAACGGCCTTAATAAGTGTTGTTTTTCCTGAACCGTTTGGACCTAAAAGACCTGTAATTTCCCCGTTTTTAATCTCCAGGGAAACATCTTTAACAGCGAATCCGTTTTTTTTACTGTATTGTTTTGAAAAAACTTTTAGTTCTATCATTCTAATCTACATAAGGAATGTCGATTTGCATTCTGTCACGGGAAAGCTCTGTCTGTGGCCATATTTCCTTTGCTTCATCCAAAAGCTTTTGTAAATCTCTATCTGTATAACGAGGGCTGTAGTGAATCATACACATGCGGCGAACTTCAGCTTCTTTTGCAATAGTTGCTGCTTGTTTTGCTGTCATGTGCTTTTTTTCTTTAGCCTGATCTATAAGTTCATCTTCAAACATTCCTTCACAGATAAGAAGATCTGAACCGCGAACCTCATCAATAATAGAAGGCTTGAAAAGTGTATCGGTTACAAAAGAGAATTTACGTCCACTACGCTTCTGCCCAAGAACATCTTCCGGTTTTACTGTTTTTCCATCTGGGGTCGTAACTTCAAAGCCCTGCTGAAGCTGAGCCCAAAGTGGTCCGCATGGAACTCCAAGTTCTCTAGCCTTATCCGGATAAAACTCTCCAGGTCTATCGAGTTCTTCAAGCGTATAACCAACACAAGTTTTAGTGTGTTCCAATGGAAATGCCCGAATATAAAAATCTTTACCTGAATGAACAATGCATGGCGCGGTGATTTCTTTTACAACAATCGGGTAATTAATATACATATCCAGAACACGGCGGCTCGTTTCGATATATTCTTTGATTTTCGGAGGACCATAAATATAAAGAGGCTCAGTTCTGTCTACCTGAGAAGAAAGCATAAGAATGCCGGGAAGACCTGTAACATGGTCTGCATGGGTATGAGAAACAAAGATTGCATCAATTTTTTTCCACTTAAGGTTAAGGCGCTTAAGGCTTACCTGTGTTCCCTCGCCTCCATCAAAAAGGAATAAATCACCTTCACGGCGAAGCAGAACTGATGTTAAATGTCTATATGGTAAAGGCTGCATTCCACCGCAACCCAGAATAAATGCTTCCATGTTCATGTGGGTATAATAACAGAAAAATGCAAAATATAGAACAGATTAAGAAAAAGATTTCATTTTCCTCATATACTTATTGTACCAGATGACATTTGCAGCAAATGTAAGAATCCAGCTGATAGGATATGAAACAAAAATAGTCTGAGGAATGTGGAATTGAGGAATCAGGAAGATTGTAAACAGCCAGATAATTCTGAAAACACAAGCTCCAAGCAAAGAAGAAATAACAGGCATAAGTGAATGCCCTATTCCGCGGATAGAATTTGCCATGCCGTCCATCATTCCGCAAAGGTAGTATGTTGTAAAAATAATCCAAAGGCGGAGCATTCCTGCTTTGATAACTTCTTCACTTTTTGTGAAAATACCCAGGAGCTGTGTTCCAAAGAAAAGGAATATTGCACTAAGTATTGCTCCAATCACAATTATAGAGCCTTGAGAAATCCATACAACTTTTTTGATTCTATCTGTTTTACCTGCCCCCATATTCTGAGAACAGAAGGTCAAAGAGCCCTGTGAAAAGCCGTTCATTGAAGTATAGATAAAGCTTTCGAGGTTACAGGCTGCAGCGTTTCCTGCAATCATAATAGGACCAAAAGTATTTACAGAAGACTGAATTATAACATTCGAGAAGGAGAACATTATTCCCTGAAAGCCTGCAGGTAATCCGATTTTTACGATTTTTATAAAAATCATCCTGTTGATTTTGAGCTTTTTTAAGTCCAGGTGAAAATCATCTTTTTCTCTAATCAAAATGATTATAATAAGTACTGCAGATAAGATCTGTGAAATTACAGTTGCAAGTCCTACTCCTGCTACATCCATTTTGAATATGATTACAAAAATCAGATTAAGGACAAAATTCAAAATACCTGCCCCAAGCAGAATATAAAGCGGCCTCTGTGTGTCTCCTTTTGCGCGAAGAATTGCACTTCCAAAGTTATAGACCATAGTTGCAGTAATTCCACCAAAGTATATTCTCAGATAAAGAGCGGCAAGGTTTAATACTTCTTCGGGAGCCTGCATAAAAGTCAGAATTGGTTTTGCGCCAAGAACTCCGACAACTGTAAGAATTAATCCGCTGTAAATTGAAACAAGAACTGCGGTATGGATTGTATCGTGAAGCTCGTTATTCTGCTTTGCACCAAAATAATTAGCAACTACTACATTTGTTCCAACGGAAAGGCCCATAAAAAGATTAATCAAAAGATTTATAAGTGAGCCTGTTGAACCAACTGCGGCAAGAGAATTATCTCCTGCAAATCGGCCTACTACAACTACATCAGCTGCATTAAACAGCAGTTGAAGGAGACTTGAAAGTATAAGAGGAATAGAGAATTTGAGGAGCTTTGAGAAAATCGGCCCCTCTGTCATATCTATTTGATTTGAACGCTTCATCAGAATATATCCAGCATGTCCTTAAAAAAATGATTTTCGATTCTTGCTTTATTCAGAAATTCTCCAAGAGAATCATAACGTTCTCCCTGGAAAAGTGGGCCAAAAACAATGATAGTACTTCCGTCTGCCGCTTTATCAAAAGTCATGTTGTAAATCTTACCTTTGTAGATAAATTCATGAGGTGTTTGTGTTTCAACAAGAAATATGAAATCATCTTTCGTCATTGCCCCATATTCTATTGAATTGCATACTTCACCGCAAGGAAAATCACTTATTTTAACAATATAAATCTTTTTTATAATGCAGTTGTATAATGCATATGCTATAATCTAAATATGTCAAAAATAAAAGAAGTTTCAGATAAAATCAAAGAAGAAGTTAATCAGGTTTTTAAAGGAAAAACCGAAGTTGTTGATATGGTACTTGCCTGCCTTTTTGCCGGTGGTCATGTACTTCTTGAAGATGTTCCAGGTACAGGTAAAACAGTACTCGCTAAATCAGTTGCAAAAGCTTCTGGTCTGAATTTTTCACGTATTCAGTGTACTCCAGATCTTATGCCTTCTGATGTAACTGGCAGCTCTGTATGGCTCCCGGATTCTAAGACTTTTGAATTCCGTGCAGGTCCTGTAATGGCTTCTATCGTTCTTGTAGATGAATTAAACCGTGCTACACCACGTACTCAGTCGGCCCTTCTTGAAAGTATGGCTGAAGGTCAGGTCAGTGTTGATGGAACACGTCATGAACTTGATAAACCGTTCTTTGTTCTGGCTACAGAAAACCCTGTTGAATCAGAAGGAACTTTCCCTCTTCCAGAAGCTCAGAAAGACCGCTTTATGATGACTCTTTCTATGGGATATCCAACTGATGTCGAAGAAGCTCAGATTATTGTTGCTCAGAGAAGCCTTGTGCATCCTGTAGAAAACGTAAAGGCAGTAGTTTCTAAAGAGGAAATTCTGGAAGCAATGAAAGAAGCTGTTGAAATTCATGTTGATGAAGCTGTTCTTTCATATCTGATTGCTGTTTCAAGAGCTTCCCGCGATGATATAAGACTTGCTGCCGGAGTTTCTCCTCGTGGTTCAATTGCCCTGTATAAAGCGTGTCAGGCTTATGCTGCTGTAAATGGCCGTACTTTTGTTACACCAGAAGATGTAAAGCTTCTGGCCCTTCCTGTTTTCAGAAAGCGTATTATTCTTTCAAGCGATTCTCTTCTTAAAGGTTATACTGCAGACAGAATTATCAGAGAGATTATTGATCAGGTTCCGGTTCCAGCATTTAAAGCACACGTCTAAACTATGATTAAAGTTTCGCCTCTGGTATATGTTGCTTCAGGTTTAAGTTTACTCTTTTTTCTTGTAAGCCCGTATAAGCTTTTACAGTTTGTATGTCTCTCTGTGCTTTTTACATTTATTATTTCTTTTTTGTATGCACTGGTTTTAAGCCGTACAATTAAGATTGAAAGACTCACAGATGAATTAAAGCTTGCCTGCAAAGAAAAAAGTGAAATCTCTTTTACACTTAAAAACTATTCACCGCTCACTGCTCACATATTGTATTTTTTTGATGAGATGCCCTACTTTTATATTTATGATGATGGTAATAAAGGAGTTACATCTCTACGCCCTCACGAACTCAAAAAAATATCTTATATTGTCTCTGCACAAGACAGGGGGCTTTATCATGGTGGGCCTGTTAGGATCAGAACAAGTGATCCTTTGGGACTTTTTCTGATTAATGTTGAAGTTCCTGCCCCTATTGAAATTACTGTACGTCCTGCAAGAATTAAACTTATTACAAATGCAATTCCGGGCTTCCCTCAGGGAAATATAAAAATCAATAATCCCTGCTATGAAGATATTACGATGCGCCGTGCAATCCGTGAATATCAGAATGGTGATGAATTAAAACGAATTAACTGGCGTGCAAGTGCAAAGTTCGACTCTCTGTATACAAATCAATATGAGGACTCTTTTGATGCACCATTCTTTGTTTTTTTGAATCTTGCAGAAGATGATTATGATTTACACAATCGCCGTTATTATTCAGAAAAAGCAATTGAAATTGCCGCAAATATAGTTGAAAAATCTAGAATGCTCAGACAACGCTGCGGATTTGCTGCCTTTGGTACAGATTTCCCTTATCTGGCGCCACATCAGAATCAGGCTGATTGTATTTTGGATTTACTGTCTCTGATTAAGATGGAACCTGGAAAACTTAATTATGATCCTGCAAGAAAGTTTTCGAGTCAGCTTCCACATGGAACTCTTTTATTTGTTATTGGTCCAAGAGAAGTTGAGTCGTATTTCTTAAAGGTTGAAGCAAACAAAGAAAACATCAATACAGAAAATACTGGAATAATGAGGAAATATGGAAGGTCGGTTTAGCAGATTTTTTGAACGTATATTAGTTTTCTCTACCATTGTTTCTCTGATGCTTACAGCTACGAGTATCTTTTCAACTGTGCTTAATAATTTTGAAGTTGAACGAATTCTCATAGACTGGTTTACATACGTTGTAATTATTGGCTCTGGTATTGTATTTACTCTTGTCCTTCAGATTTTTGCAATAGAACGAATAAAGCCTGCAATGCATATTGTGTTTATCTTTTTCTACATCATCATAATGCTTGTTTTATGTTATATGACAGGAAAACTTGATGCACCTTATGTTCTGATTGTGATTTTAATCATTCAGTATTTTCTGCAGGTTGGAATAAATGAGCTTTTTGTTTTTCATGACAAGTTTATGCTGGACTGTGAAGTTTATGAAGGAAAAGAGCTTGAACAGTATCTGTTCCATAACAACCTTTCTGCAATTGATTTAACTGAAAAAATCAAGGGCCAGCAGGCAATTATGTTTGCAATCTCAATTGCAATGTTTATGGTTCTTGTTTTCGGAAAACTTTCTAAAGGTTATTTTACTCTGATTACAATAGGTCTTGTTATCATTTTTTATTTAAGTGTGCTTCTTTGTTGTTTTATGCTTGGTATTTTTAAGAATGATATTTTCTATGCTTTCCTTGGTTTTAAAAACTATGTTTCAAATGGCAAAAAGATTTTTGGCGCGGTTTTAATGATTGCTTTGATTTCTGGTCTTAGTGCTTATTTTATTTCCTCTGATAATCCTATTATAAAAATTTCATATTTAGATGAATATAAAGAAACTCATACTTCAACCAAAACTACAACTCCAGAAATTGATTTTTTGAATTATCCTGATTTTCAGCCTGTAACTGAAGATTATATGGGAAATGGCGGAAAGCCAATCTGGATTCTGGAAGTCCTGATGCAGGTTATAAAATACGTTGCGATTTTGGGAATTATTGTAGGTTTATTGTATTTCTTTATCCGCCCTTTCTTTTCAAGAAACTTCCGCTTGTTCTGGACGGAAGGACATCTATTTAAATTCTTTATGGAATTATGGGAAGAAATCCTGGAATTTATACGCTATGTATTTTCTAAAAGTGATAAAACAAAAGAAGCTTATTCTACCGTACAGAGCAAAAAGTTTCAGGAAACAATGATGGACTTTTTGAAAAAAGTAAAGCGAAGTAAAGCCAAAGTCGAAGAAATTGATCGCCTTACCAAACAGTTTATGCGTATTATTGACTGGGGCCAGGTTCATGGAATTAAATATCTTGTGAATCTTGCACCTGCTGAATATACAGCTTTGATTGAAGAAAAATACAAGGATAATATTGCAAACGGTCTGGTTGAGTCTTCACATAAAGCTGGTCAACTTTTTGAAAAAGCCTTGTACGATAAAGAAGTTCTTACTTCCGAAGAAGAAAATACTTTCACTTCAGCTGTAAAATTAATTATCAATACTAATATTTAATTATTTTTGAGTTTCAAGAAATTCCATAATTAAAAGATTTGTATCTATCTTATTAAAAGCCATATCAGGCCATGCATGTCGTCCGTCTTTTATAAAAACATGCCAGACCTGTTTGTTGCTTTTATTGCTCCAGTGTTTTTCTAAAATGCAGTTTCCAATATTTGAAGTTTCTGATTCCGTCAGTCCATCAAGTTTTGAATAATAAGAAATTACATCTTCTATTGCTGGATCAATTGCGTGAGCTGCAGAATTATCACTGTGCTTTGGAATTACATCATCCTTTTCTCCTGTGAACTGCAAAAAGCTTACTTTAGTTTTCTGTTTTTTATTTTTCCAGATATTGCCGCACAACTTCCCTGCTACACTTACACAGGCGCTGAAGGTTTCCGGCGCTTCAACTGCGAGTCTATGAGCCATAAAACCTCCATTACTGTAACCGACTGCATAGGTCCGTTTTTTATCGAACTTAAATTCTTTCTGCAGATAGTCAGCAAGTTCTGTCAAAAATCCTATATCATCATTACCATCAGAGGAAACTCCATAATTCCAGCCTACAGAACCTGTAACATAAACCACAGCATATCCAAGTTTGTTTGCGGCTTCTTCTAAATGAACAGTATTACGAAATCCTTCTGCTGAAGTGCCATATCCATGGAGCATAAAAATTAAAGGTGCATCATTCGTCTCTTCGGGTAGATCAAGAATAAAGTTATATTTAGTAGCGTCATATAAACAAAAATACTTAGAGTCAGAGCGAGGATCTTTTTCTACAATAAGCTCAGTTTTATGCGAAGAACACGCTGAAAGAAAAAGAGTAAAACTTAGAATATAAAGAAGTCTAATATATTTGTTCATTGTTTCTATGATATTTTGATATGTTATAAATGACAACAACTTTTAAATTATAAATATTCTTTTTGGATAAAATACTTGGTCTTTAATCTTTTTCACATTAAAATGATGGAATAAGAAGTTTGAGGTAAACGGATGCGGATTGTTTTTTATAGTACTAATTCAAATCTTTTTGATGAAGAAACTTTTAAGATTTCTGTTATGCCTTCAAATGCCTCTTCGTTTAAGGATTTTTGCAAAGCACATCCTGAGGATGAGTTTTTTTGTGTGACTCAAAAGCCCGGGATGTTTTTACCGGAACAAGCAGCTTCAAATGTCCACTATCTTCCTCTGGAAACTGACATTGATTCTTTTACAGATTTTATTACTTCTCTCAAGCCTGAACTTGCAATTGCAATGACTTTCTGGATTTCTCCTTATGACTGGCTTCCTGTCAGTGATGCTCTTGTGGCTCAGAAACTTGAAGAAAAAGGTATAAAGACAGTTTGTAATTCTCTCGAGTGTGGAATAAATTGTTTTGATAAATGGCGTACTCATAATATGCTTTCACAGTTGGGATTTAATGTTCCAAAGTCTGTTTTTGTAGATCATGATCTTTACTTTTGTGCGGGAAGCAATCGCGAAGTTATAAGAAATGTCTATAAAGAAAGTGTATTTGCACAGCTTAAAGAGTTAAAGCTGCCACTCATTATAAAAGATACAACAGGCCTCAGTTCTTACGGAATGACAGTAGTTCATACCTATGGTGAAGCTGCAGGATATCTTAATTCCAAGCGGAATAATTCAAACCGTTTGATAGAAGAGTTTATTTCCGGCCGTCAGTTTGGCCTTGAGATTTATGGAGTTCCAGGAGCCTATCAGGTTATGCCGCCTTTTGAGTTCAGCGTAAACCAATATGGAATTACAAGTCCAAAACTGAGTATTAAATATGGTCCAAGTGAACTTCCCGATACCTTGCATAAAATGATGCTGAAACTTGCAGAAGGCATTGGACTTTGCGGTATAGCACAGGTTGATTTGATTTTAGATGATAAAGGAAACTGGAATATTATCGAGATTAATCCACGGCTAAGTGGAATGACATACACTTATGCATGCCTGTCTGGATTATCAGTTTATGAAATCATGTACCGTGCCGCGAATGCTCAAAATACGGTGAATGAGTGTTCGCAAAGCGAACGTATCGACATCACCTCAGATTCAAATAAATATATACTGAATCTTAAACTTCCCCTTATGAGCGAAGTTCAGATGAAAGAAATCTTCAATCTTCCCGGTGTAAAACTTCTGAATCAGACAAATGATCTCGCTGCCAGACAGGAACGTGAAAAAGGTTTCTGCGAGTGTATAATTTGCAGTCAGTATAAATCAGTTTTACAAAAAGCTGTTGAACATTTTGAACAATTGTTTCCAGGAGATGCAATAATACTTCAGGCAATGAAATTTTTAGAACAATAAAAGTTTTGTTATTGTTCAATGCTTTAATTGAAAAATAAAACCTAATTTTGTAGAGTTAAATATAACTAATCTACGGAGTGAGGATTTTATGAAAAATCAAAAATCAAAATTTACCAAAAAATTGTTTGCCGTATTTATTACTCTTGTAATGATTTGCGGCATTTCTTATGCAAAACCGGCATCAATCAATTCAAAACTGCTTATAGGTACCTGGTTCTGGTCTTATGGTTATAATCCGGAGAATTTCTCAAAAGATGAAATAACCTTTAATAAAGACAAAACTATGGAAATTATGAGTATCAATTCAAACTATACTGAATATGATAAGGGTGTTTATTCAATCATTAATGATGAAAAATATGGCCCTACACTTCTTCTGCATATTCAAAATTTTAAAGAGCACAAAGAAGATGAATGGCAAAAACTGGATATAAAAATGTATTTTGCTATAGAGTCTATAGATAATGATAAATTTATATTCCATCGCTATAGACGCGACCTTTCAAATATTGGATACGGAATTGTTGATTTTGATCCACCAGTCTATAATGAATTTACAAAAATCAAACCTGCAGCTAAAGAAAACCTGATAGGTTCGTGGACAATCAATAAATATGGAACTCCAGATTGTACATGGGATGAAAACTGGACATTTAATAATGATGGAAGCTTTGAAAGTTCATGGACAGAAAATGAAGTTGAAACACTTTATAAAGGTAAGTATGAAATCACAAAGTCAAAAAACGGAAGTGTACTTCACCAGATAATTACACAGGAAAATCCGGATAATACAGGATTTTCCGAAGTAAATCCTCCTATGGAATTCTGGTATGATATAAAAGTAAATAATGAAAATCTAATTAATGCCAGCTGTATTAAAAACAAAATTGGTGGTGAAGAACATTCTTATACACCTCCAAAAGAAAACTTTTACAATCGCAATCTTGACCTTGTTTGTTATACATATCATTTTGCAAATTATACATTTAAAGATTATGCACCAAGAGGCACTGAGTACGATTTACTCAAATTAAATAAACCGTATTTATTTACAGGAGTTTATTATGATTTATTACGACAGCATCTCGAAGGCTGGTATGATAATCAAAACTTCAAAGGTCAGCCTGTAAAAACAATTTCTGCAGGTAATAATACTGAAGACAGAGAATTCTGGGCTGACTGGCATTTAACATTCTATAAAAACTTGTATGATCCAGAACATGGCAATTATAATCATGATTTTACTTTGCCTTTGCCTGTTCTTGAATCTCATATGGAATATCCTGAAACTGGTAAAATCCCGGCAAAAGGTGAAAAATATATTGTAGTATTAACAGGAAATCTTTCCAAAGATATTGATATTGACTGGGGCCTGCGTCTTATAGACAGAAACAATAATGAGTGGAATGAAGTTGCCTGTGATTGGCATCATACTAAAACAACAGATAAAAAATTAATTGATATTTTCGAACTGGAAATACAGAAAGATATTACTACAGATGATTTTAATAAGATTCACTTTAATATGGCATATAATCCAGATCAGCTTGATGAAGTGATAACAATTGGCGATTTTAGGTTTGAAATCCTGGATAAAAAATCTGAATCAAAAATCTTAAAGCATTCCCTTCATTACGGTAACTTTACTTTTAAGCAATTAGCTCTTGCAGGTAAAGATTTGTATCTTCCAGAAAATCCAGATAAATTGCCATATATAACTAATTTCTGGACAGCTCAAAACAACGAATTTCTTGGATGGTATGATAATCCTGATTTCAAAGGAAAACCGGTAACAATGCTTTCTGCTTCTGATAATACAAAAGCAAAAGATTTATACGGTAAATATAATTTGAAATTCAGTCCTGCTGTAGCTAATGATAATGGATATTATTCAAACAGAAATTTTCTTGTTAAATCTGTAATTCCAAATGCAAAAATTAATCCTAAAGCTGGTGATATAGTAAAGGTTGCAGTTTCAGGCACTTTATCAAAAGATTATGCCGGTCAAATGGGTATGGATTTAGCCAATGTTTCTGACAATTATGCATTTCTTGGAAACGACTGGCATTATGTAGAAAGCAAAAATAAAAAGCTTCAGGCTTATTTTGAAATAAAAATACAAAATGATGCCAACTATAAGACAATGGATGATGCTTCATTCCTGCTTGCATGTAATCCGCTTACTGAAGGTGAACAGCTTATAATATCTGATTTCAAATTTGAGTTTGTAGATAAGGATCCTTTTGCAACTACTGAGGCTGAGACAAAGCACGTTGTAATCAAACCTTGCTCAGAAGGTTTTGAGATTACATTCAGAAAATTAGATTCTGAAACTGCTGACTGGCAAGGTGGCGATATAAACATTAATAATAATCCTGCTGGCTATGAATCATGGTTTGGTATAACACATCAGCTTATAAATGAAAAGAAATCTGTAACTTTTGTTTGGCCTTTCTGCCAAAAAGGTAAAACATATAAATTTGACTGTTCCTGGTATGATGAGAACGGAAAATGGCATGGAGAAACTTTATCGGTAATTGCAAGTACAGGAAAGGGAGATTTGAATGTAAATGCTTTGGATAATATGAAGCTTAAGCTTGAATCAAATACAAAAGAAGCAAATCTTTATGTATCTAACTTAAAAACAGATTCAATAATGGCTGTGACTAAGAATCACTCAGATATTATAAGTTCTGTACAGATAGAATTTCCTTTTGTTTCAGGAAAAGCAGACTGGAGTAATACAAACTGGTTATTTGGACATTCTTATTCAATATATCCACAGTTGGATGAGCAGTCTTTTTACAATGAGTTAATTGCAAAGGGAAAATCAAATATTCTTGGTGATCATCATTTCTGGTGGGGAGATAAAGTTGCGATTAATAACGCACTTTCTGCCCGTCCTCAGTTCTGGACTGAATTGAGAATCCATTATAGATTTAAAAATATGATGGAAGGAACATACTTCTCAATTGGATTAAAACGAGTAGAAAGTCCTTATACACCAGTAAAGTTCTAGGCAGAAGTTTTTACACTTCAACAGTCTGAACTAAGGCAGAAATTGTGCGGTCTGCAAAATCGCCGGTTTCTGCCATTTTTTTTATTTGTTCTGGAGTGTATTTAGATTCCGGGTAAACAACAACAACAGCCTTGTCTCCATTCTGAAGAAAGTTTGATTCGCCCCAGGTTGTGTAGCGGGTAGCTCCAATTGAGACCATAATCTGCTGTGGGCGGTTGACTGCTACAAGGTAGCTGTGAATATCTTCGGCTGGGCCTTCATTCTGCTGATTGTTGAACTTGTCGAGCATCCAGTCTGTCAGCTTTTTGTAGATATAGCTGTAGTCACGGACTGCAGAGTTTTCACCATAATCATAAACTTCGCCGTTACGGATAAGGAAGCTGGCAATTCGGTAATCATTGAGATTGCTTTCTGAATCAAAGTTATCTGAGTTAAAGGTTATCTGATTTTCTGAAAAGCCTTTTGTGCACTTTCCCCAGTTTTTCTTTTCGCTGATTTTTTTTGCTCCCTGCTTACGTATAGAACAGTCGTTCGAAGCACCAAAGCTGACTGGCTTGAGTTCTATGAGTGTGTCTTCGTTCCAGGTTGCATTAAAGATGATTGCACATTCCGGCTCTATCTGAAGCTTTTCTTCGCCTTTAGGGAAAATAATGCGTTTCGGGTCAAATGGGAAGATTGTAAGAAAATCTGGAATTACTGAAGTGTCAGAGCCCGAATTTGCCTGTTTTAACGGTAAAAATGTCGGAAAAATGGCTTTTGGAGCGTTTTGCTCGAGCGTCTTAACGTTTTTGAAGTCAGCGGCTTCGCCGGCCTGTTCGAGGTGTCCGGTGAAGTTTCCGGCAACACCAAAGCTTGGGATGTCTGTTGTTTCGTAAAAGTTCATATTAGCGACCCTTTAATTTCTTAATTACTTTCTTGTGCCAGAAGGCGCGGAGTTTTTCTGCGGCGCTGTAGGCGCGGTATACTGGTTTAAGCGGGATATCCCAGCTACCTGTGCGGTGGATATTCTTTCCGCCAAAGTTAGCCTTGAACATGTAAAGACCATGCATAGGATGATTTTCATCCTTACCCTCTGGAGGCATTCCGTACATGTCGTAGTATCTGCTGCCGTAGGCTTTTGCATCCTTCATGGCTGTCCACTGCAAAAGGTGATTTGGCATGAGGTTGCGTTTATTGTTGCTGCTTGCACCGTAAAGGTAGATTGCTTCGTCGTGGCTGAAAAGGGTCATGATGGAAGCAATTTCTTCTCCTTCATGTTCTGCAATATAAAGACTGATTACTGGAACATCCTTACCGGCTGCGATAGCCTCAGCAGATGATTTAATCAAATCGAGATAATAAGACTTTGCGTGGCTTGCATTACCGTCACGGGCATTTGTAATCTTTGTAAGTTCATAAAACTTGTCGAGTT
>JAEEGL010318955.1_pt1 | contig 25145 bp, 14 predicted proteins | sample 9134231 | NCBI WGS metagenome assembly JAEEGL01 (sample SAMN16246548, study PRJNA631951) | gut metagenome | biome: gut microbiome; feature: rumen; material: fiber-attached | host: Bos | place: Iran: Karaj | collected 2018-10 | reverse complement strand
CTTAAAGATAATTGATCTAACTCAAATAAATATTCTAATAACTTACGAACATCATCATTACTCTTACAATCATCAACTAAATCTAGTAATGGTTTCATACTATCACCTATTACAATTATTACATATTATTAATAAAAAAACAAAGAATAAAATTCTTTGTTTCTTATTATCTCTTTAAACTAGTATATTCTTCTTCACTAATTAATTCTTTATCATCATCAGGTCCATCTTCATAATCAATAGCTTCATAATTATTTAAATCAACTATAGTATAAAAACTATCCTTTATATAATTATATTCTGCAGGTAACTGTGATATATCATCAACTAAACCACTTTTAACTAATTTAACTTCTGAACCATCTTTTACTATTTTATATCCATAATATGCATAATGGCATACTCTTGTTTCCCCAGTTAAATTTGATCTATTCTTATCTGTAGTCCATGAATAACCAGTCATAGGTATATGTAAATATGAAATGGTTGTAACATCTCCTACTTTATGATATTGAGGAATTAACATCATATAATGATATCTATATCTATATTCCATGAAATCATTTTGATTCTTTGTTATATTAGCTATAGCTTCTCTATTATCATCAATTTTATATAATCCCATCTTATTAATATAGTTAAACATATCAGCATCAGTTTTATCTATTAAAATATAATCATCAGTTCTATTTAATTTAGATATATATTCTTTTTCACTAATAATATATCTTCCTAAATCATCATCACTTACATAATAGTGAGCATGTCTTCCTGGTATATCACAAGGAGCATTTTTAGCACATCCACTTAAACCTACTAATGACATAGACATAGTACCTGCTAATAAAGCAGCTTTCATTCTACGTAATAATTCTATCTTTTCATTATTATTTTTCATCTTTATCCCCCAAAAAATCGTTGCATATTATACCACAAAATGGGCAAAAAGTCAATTTGAGAGATAATTTAAAAGAGAGTTTTTACTCTCTTTTATTGCTTATTCTTTTTTTCTAAAGTATGGGCTTAAGTTTATATATAATTTTTCTCTTTGTTTATCATTAAATCTGTTGAATAAATCCTCCAATAGTTCTTCTTGTTTAGGTTGCCCCATAGTTATTCTATAATTATTTAATATATTCATTAATCTTATATAAGATGATTCATCTGTACTTAATGGATAACTTGGTAATATTCTTTCAACTTTTACTTTATTAATATTAGATCCCCAATAAGTATTCAAATCTGATGTGTTTGATTTTTCTAATGAATCAAACATTTCTTTCCATATATCTTTATTATATTTAATATCTTTCAAAGATAAATCATATTTTAAATTTTGTCTAATAGCTAAACACTTATATCTATAAATTCTTCCTTCTCTTTGCTCTAAGTCTATCGGATTAGATGGTAAATTCCAATGTATTATTTTTCTACAATAATTATGAAAATCCAATCCTTCTTGTCCTATTGAAGTAGAAGCCAAAACAAATGGTCTAAACGGACTATTGAAAATATTTCTTACAGCTTGTCTTCTGGAACTACCCTTTTCTTCATTATCACCATTTGCAAAAGCAACAGCAAAATTAGTTCTGATTGTAAAAGGTATTTCTTCTTTATTATTATGCCTATTACTAAAATTTTCTGCTGAATCTATATTATATGTTGCATCCCTTAATGAAATACTTTTTTCTAAAATAGTATTAATGGATTCTATATTAGTCGTTCCGAACAAGTGAATATATTCATCAATTACTGATTGAAAACATCCATTAATGCAATACTCTAGGATTTGAAGCCAAAAATCTGCTTTCTTACATGTATATTTAATAACCCCATGTCCTATATTATCATCAAATTTCAATAATATTTGATATGCAATATTGGTAATATTGGCAGAATTATACTCTTTATTATAATTATCATAAGTTCTGCCTAAACATATTGCTGGTGAACCAATAGCAATATTTACAAGCATATTTAAAATATCATTATACTTACTTTCACTTACCTTATTTTCAGATAAATTAGCATTAAGATATGCATCTTTTAATAACAATGCAATGTTTTTAAAAGTGTCATTTTTTGATAAATTGTCTAACCAATTTAATACATATTCATTATCATCTAATAGTAACGGAATCAAAAAATATCTTTCACCAATTGAATCTAATTTATTTCTTAAAGGTAATAGTTTTTTATTAATATTATCTTTTACTATCCTTTTAACTTTTTTAATAGATAAATCCTTATTCTCATTGTATATTTCTATTGGATTATAAACACTTTTTAAAAACTTTGATGGATATAATAAACAAAACATACTTGATGGTTTAGTTATTCTTATTCTTCTTGTTAATTTTTTATAATATTTTCTTTTACCAGTTATTACCCTTCTTTCTGCTTCATACGATATAAGTGTTGATAACATTTTTGGAACCATTTCCCATGATGAAAATATTAAAAATTTTGATAAATTTTTATTTTCTAAGCCTTGATAAGCTCCAGCCAGTTCATAGTATGGTATTGTTGGTGGAAGCCATAATAATTTATCCATTCTTTCATTAAAAATAATTGATTCTATATAATTTAATCTTGAATTGTTTGGTTTAATTATTTTATATTCTTCAACATCATTTTTATCAATCCACAAATACTTTTTTAGTTGTTCATTTAATTTGCCTTTATAGTTTTTTTCTATGTATTCTTTAATCTTATATTCTTTCGTAAAGGATAATAAATAAGGGCAAGATTTAACATAGTCAATTGGAATATTTATATTTTCCTTATTGTTATCAATAAAACTTCTTAATGACAAATATGATTTAATATCATTTGGTAGTAATTCTAGTTTTCTATCCGTATATTCTTTTATTAAATCATGATCTTTTTTTCTTTCTGTTCTACACATAACACTATATATATTATTTTCATAAGGAACTTTTTTATTCACTATTTCATCAAATGCATAATTACTATTTGAAATGCAATTTTGATAATTAATCCATGATTTATAAAATGAATTCCATTCTTTATTTTCATCTTTATTCTTATTAAATAAGAATTTCATTACATTTTCAAATTCTTCATAATGTTCATCTATATTATGTCCATTAACATTAGTTTCAATTATTTCATCAAGAGTTGAATACATTTTATATGGTGTTGCTGATAATAATAGTATTTTTAAGTCACTTTTACTTTTGAAAAATCTCTCTGCTAACAATTGTAATTCTGTTTGTTCATTTTTGTTTGAATTAATTAAAAATTTATATCTTTGAAACTCATCCATAATTACTAAATCTGGTTTTAAACTTTCCAAACTTATATTAGAGAAAATTAATCTTAATCTTCTGATAATTACATCTTTATTTTTCCAAAACTCACTAGTATTTGACCTCAATTGTAAGGATTCTTTTATATAATCCATTAACGTAGTATTATTAATACTTTCCCTATTTAAATACTTAATTAACAACTCTTGAATATCTTCTTCATACTCTGGCATTGAATCGCATTGTTCTTTGTAATAATTAATATACCATCTCCAATTTTCATATTTTACGCCGTCTTGGAACATTTTTGATAATTTTTCTCTTGATGCACCATCAATTGATGCTCTAAATAATCTAGATACATGAACATACATTAGTGCTCTTTCGTCTATAGTTCCATTACCACCAGTAATATTAAAAGATGTATTAGGAGTTAATGCAATTAAATTAATAAATCTATTCTTTTTATTTTCTTCATAAATATACAAATGTTGTTTAGATAATCTTGAAGTATTAGATGAATCTAATCCTTCATCTATTATTTGTAATTTTCTTAAATTTTGATCAGCTATTGATGAATTGGAACAAATGTATACAACTTTAAATTTTCTATTATTATTTTCTAATTTTTCTAAAGCTAATTTAGCAATAGTTCCTTTTGCAACCAAAGTTTTTCCTAAGCCTACTTCATCAGATACTAACAACCTATTTTGACCTGCATCAAATCTTTTTACAATTCTATTTACTGTATCCCTTTGAAAATCCTTAAGTTCTTTTTTTAAAACATTATTTAATTTTATTATTAATTCATCATTGTTCATTTTAATGCCTCACTAAATGCTTTAAATAAAGTCTTCATTTCTTTATCAACAATCTTATCATTTAAGCTTTCAATTGTTTTATTTATTTCTTTTATAATATTTCTATTTTCATATGATTTCTTTAATAATTCTTCATATAAATTATTACTCTTAATTATACTTATAGTTTTATTATTAGGATTTCCATATTGTACAAGTTTTTTTTGATAAATAATGTCATTCATTATAGTACTTATTCCACTATCGTCTAGCATATATTGTAAATAATCTTCAAAATCTTCTTTAGTTTTAATAGTTAATTTATTTAAATAAGCTGATCTATCAGGTAAACCTTTTGTTTCAATCTTAATAACAAATTCTTTCTTTTCAACTTTTATTAAATAAAACATTGAAATATCTGCTAGATCTAAATTATCAAACAATAACTCTTTATCTATATTTTTCCATTGTTGTGATAAATATGGTGATACTTTCACTTCAAGAGGAAAATCGGTTAATTCAAAGTAAACTTTTAATGAATAATTTTTTTCATTTTTAATTACAGTTGCTTTTATTTTTTCTCTGCTAATCTTATTTATTATAGAATTTATTTGATCATCTATTTTTTTCTCGTCCGCATTAATTTGATCCTTATACTGATCTATATTGTCAATTTTAACAAATGCAGGAGTTCCACTATTCTTTTTAGGATTAATAATTGAACTAGCCACATTACTAGTATTGTAATTATCGTAACATTTTAATCTCACTATTAATTCAATATTATTGTAAAATGCATGATTAGTTGCATTTAATGATCCTATATATAAATTCTTATCTTTTTCATTTTGAGTAAAATATATTTTAGCATGAATATCATTTGAATATAATCCGTTTTCATCCAATTCAACTAAATTTTCATTCATAACATATACATTTAAATTTTTTGTATCTTTTGAAGATATATTATGTAGTTCGCTATACCTAGTTATTAAATAATTATCAGTTGATAAGTATGGTAAATTACTATTAAACTGTTTTATTACTGAATCAGAAATAAATGGAGACATTATAAATATTTTTGTATTTCTTCCCATTTTAGAAGAATTATACATATCTATATTTTGAGTTCTATAATTCTCAATTCCAAAAGGAATAACTTGCATTTCTGAATAACCATTATGCTCAAATTCTACCTTTGATAATTCATTAATAATAATATCCATTTTATCCTTTTTAGCATTATCAGTTATATTGTCTTTTAGATATTTAATAAAATCTATTAGCTCTTTATTATTGTTTTTATTTTCAGTTAATTCACCATCAAAACTACACAACACATCCCAACTATTATCAAAAGAAATATTTCTGCTTAATACAATAAATCTATATTTTATATTTCCAATATTATTTTTATATCTTATAATCCAAGTCTTTGGATGGAATATTCCATCTTGTTCTTTTATTTGAAAAATAGAATCTTCTAATTTAATATGAAGTTTTGATATTCTACTAGGCTTTTGAATTTTACCCGCTTCACAAAATATAGCTACATTCTTATTTATCTTATCTAACATTGATAAAACTAAAGTATCCTTATTTGTTTCATTATAATTATTAATATCATCTGTTCCTATTCCACTGCAAAGTGAAAAACATGCACCAATTAATGCATCAAAATTCAAACTATATGTTGTTCCAATTGCAAAATCTAATTTATAAGTATATGGTGGTTTTAATTCATTACCATAATCACATCTATCATCATATGGATTAAGCATTTTCTTCACCATCCTTTATAATATCATTAATTATTATCTTTGCATTATCAAATCTATAATCAAAATGATAATTACCAAAAGATGGATTATCAGATTCTATAGGATGTTTTGTTTTTGCTCTTTCACCCTTTAAACTTATTTCTCTAGCCATAATTAAGTTTTCCAATTTTTTAAAAGACTCAGAATATAATAAATTCTTAGTATCAATTTCTTTTAATAAAGCTTTAGCTTCATCTAAAAATTTTCTAAACAATCTATATTTATTTTCATTTAAGTTTAAAATATTATAAATATTATTCAAATTAATTTTTGATATTTTCTTTAAATCTTTATTACTTAGTTCCTCTATTAACTTATCATCCAATTTATGATTATATACAATATTATTATAAACAAGTTTTAATACATTTTGAAATTCATCAAATTTGCATGCCAAGTCATAACTAATTAGTTGATTATCATCTAAGTAATTTTTAATATCATAAAAAGTAATCTTATCTTTAATTATCTTATTTCTTTTTATTAATGTTGATAAAACTGACTTTGATGTTTTTTTACCATTTATTATTTTTTTCTTTAAATAATCTTGTTCTTTTTTTGTTAAATCAAGCTTTAATTCATCAAGCCATTTCTTTTTATATAAACTCGTACACAATTCAGAATCCAAATAATAATTATTATTAATATTTAATGGACTAACATCATCAGAAGAATTATCTTCATAATTTCTATTATCACTTGTTTTATCATTATATTTTTTACCATTAGAAAAAGCTTGTTCTCTTTTTCTTATAGAATCACAAGTTATTTTTATATAGTTCCACAAAGTAGTATTAGATTTAAAAATATCATAAGTTTGAAGCCCTGTCCAATAGATTTCAGAGGGTTTTCTTTTAATCCAGTTTGGATTGTTTTTTCTGTTATTAGAAGTATTTGATATTCCAATAACTCCTAATTTATAATCCCGAGCCATTTTACAGCAGCATTGATTTTCAATTCTATATAATTCTAATAAAGCTGAATTATAATCTATTATTTTCCTATCATATATTTCTTTTAAAGCGTAAGGAATAATTAAAAAATATTTTGCCTTTGTTTGGATTGTAGTTATTCCAGGAAAAAACAAATTGCCAAACCCATCTCTGATGGGAGCAAGACCAAGTTCATCTAAAGTACCACTTTCATATATGCTATCAAGAAGATCTAATGCTTTTTTCTTATCATCTTTTGAATAATCTACCCATCCTAATCTCATAAATCCTCCAATCTATTACTATTTTTCATAAAATCATCTTTATATTGAATATTATTGTCTATTTTAATTATATCATAATTAATAAGAGTTAGCTTATTAAGCAATTTAGAAAGCTCTTCAATTGTATTAACCATAATTAAAGCCTTCTATTATATTTTTCTCCATTTTATATTTTCTTTTTTATCCCATTCATCAACAAATTTATCTATTTCTTCTTTTGATACAGTTTTATTATTTATTAAATATTCATTGTTATCATAATCACTATAAGCCATTTCAATCATTTGTAATTCAAAGTTATTAAATTCAATTTTAAGATAGCTAGTGGCCATAGCACCACTACTACCAATAAACGTTCCATCAATTTTTAAATTTTCAAATTCTCTTATTCCAATCTTATAGCCATAAATTTTTTCACTTTCTTTATAATATTTTAGTATTACATATGCTCCATAATCAGAATTAGTTAGTACAACAAGTTCATTTAAATTATCTCCGTCCAAATCAATAAAAACATATTCATTAGGAATAGCATAATCATACTCAAATAATTCATAATCTTTAAATAAAACTTCATTTCCATTATTTTTAAAGTCTTCATATATTCCACTATTACTGGGACCTTCAATAAACTTTATTTCACTATTCATTGCTTTTAATAGTAATTCTTCAACGTTTGTTACTTCAAAATCTACTATTGTTTCATTTATTACTGTATTATTCGTTTCAATATTTGTAATACCTGATACTTTTTCTTTTTTATTGCACCCAAATAATAATATTGATACTAATAATAAAACTATTATTCTCTTTTTCATTTTCTATCACCTATTTATATTTAGTATAACATAAATACAATGTTTTAATCGCTTAACTTTATTACTTATTTATGGTATATTTATAATATAAGAATAATAAGGGAAGTAAATATGAATAACATTGAGTTACTTATATCTGAAAGTATTAAAACTGGTAAATGGTTAGATATTTCATATAAAAATAGAAATAATGAAATAACCTATTATTGGATTGCAATAAATGATATTGATTTAAAAAACAAAATCATTAATGCAATTATTTTTAATGATAAAAAATCCCTTGATTGTATAACTGTTAATATAAGTTTTGATAGAATTTTAACAGCTAAATTATTAGATTTTACAACATTTGATATTAATGAACAACTAATACATAAAATAGAAACAAATAAAGAAGATGCTTCTTGGTTAAAATATGAATCATTTGATAATAATATATTAAGATACTACATATCTTGTAATGTATTAGATAATGATCCATATCAAAAAGAATCTTGCCTAATAAATGGTATTGATAGAGATTTATTATTAAGACAACACAAGATACTTTTAAATGATGAACAAATAAATACAATATTAAAATATATTTATCATTACGATGTTAATAAAAAGAATTCAAATAAAAATGATTTAATAATGTCAGTTTTATCAATTGACAACAGTAACAAAAAATATGTTTTGCTTTATCATAATATTATGTTTGACCCTTCAAAAAGATTAATGGTAATTGATAAAAATATTAGAATAAATCAAACATTCTTAATTGAAGGCAGAAAGCATTCTATTATGAATTATATAGATGTTAATTATGATGAATTTGTTAACAATATCACAAATAATTATTATCAATATATAGATCAATATAAAGAGTTTATAAGAACAAATTTAAAAAATGGGGATATATTAAATGAACTACCAGAATTTATGATATTGCAAAGAGATATTCCAGTGCCTCTAGAAGAAACATATAGAGTCATTGAAGAAGAACATCAAAAGAATACATTTGAATACCCTTTAAAAGCATTTTTTAAATCATCTCATCGTTTTGGGCAAAGAAGGAAAGAACCAAATATTATTTTGTATGATAAAAAAGTTAATATAGATCAAATGCGTGTAATATATAATTCTATGAAAAATCCTATCACATATGTGCAAGGTCCTCCTGGCACTGGTAAAACTCAAACAATTTTAAATGTTATATTAAGCGCGTTCTTTAATTCTAAAACAGTATTAATTTGTTCATCTAATAATAAACCTGTTGATGGCATTATTGAAAAATTACATTTTTCTTATAGACATGAAGATGATGTTCCATTTCCTTATTTAAGGCTTGGAAACAGAAAAGAAGTTGCTAGAGCACTAAATAGAATTAAAGAATTATATAATTTAGAACAATTTAGATCACCAAATGATTATATTATTAATAAAATAAAAGATAAAAATATTAAAGATAGTAAAAAGCTATTAGAAGCATTAGAATTATATGAAAAGAAAAAAGACTTATATAATAAAATTAATGATTCAAAAAGATTATTTGAATCATTAAGCAATTCTAATAGTCATTTATATAAAAATACCGCAAAACAATTAAATATGTTAACTGAAGAATATAGAAATATAAGAGATGTTACTAATAAAGAAGTATTAGATTTGGTAGTTGCTGTTTCTGAAAATATGAAATTCAAAGAATATTTATATTTTGAATCTATTAAATATATTCAAAAATTAAAATTTCCAAGATATCAAGATTTAATTGATATATGTAATATGGAAGATGAAGAAGAAAAAGTTACTAAGTTTAATAAATGGTGTTCAATAGACAATAATATTAAACTATTAGAAGATGCATTTCCTATAATAATGACTACAAATATATCATCTGGAAAATTAGGAACTGCGCATCATAAATTTGATTTGGTAATAATGGATGAAGCTGGTCAAAGCAATTGTGCTTCTGCCCTACTTCCTATAGCAAGGGCAAAAGATTTATTATTAGTTGGTGATGTCAATCAGCTAAAACCTGTTATAGTTTTAGAAGACAATGTTAATAACATGTTGAAAGAAGAGTTTAATATTTCAGATGATTATGACTATGTTAACAATTCAATATTATCTCTAATGAGACACAACGATAACATTTCAAAAGATATAATGTTAACTTATCATTATAGATGTGGAAAGAAAATAATTAAATTCTCTAATCAAAGATTTTATGGTAATAAACTAAACTTAGAGAATCTTGCTGAAGAAGGAAAATTATCATTATTAGAAGTTAAAAATATTAATTCACAAATACGTAATCAAAATTATGAAGAAGCAAAAGCAATAGTAGATTATATAAAAAGAAATAGTATTAGTGATGCAGCTATAATTACTCCATTTATTAATCAACAATCACTAATAAATCAAATGCTACAATCAAATAACATTTCAAATGTAACTTGTGGAACAATACATTCAGTTCAAGGTGGAGAAAAAGATACAATTATTATTTCTTCTTCACTTTCTCCAAAAACGAGTCAAAGAACATTTAATTGGTTAAAAAATAATTCTGAAATAACTAATGTTGCAGTTACAAGAGCAAAGAAGAATTTAATAGTAGTTGCAGATACAGAAGCATTAGATCAATTATCTAGTGATAAAAAAGATGATTTGTATAACTTAGTAAAATACGTAAAGAATAATGGAAACATAGAAGTAACTCCAAATGAATCAAAAACAATTCAAATTGGTAAATCTAATGGTAGTGTTAATGAAGATATGTTCTTTACTACTATTTCTCACTTCTGTTCAGTTTATGATACTTTTAAAGTAAAAAGAAATGTAGCCTTATCTACTTTATTCTATAATGATGAAGTATTAAAAAATTCAAAATTAGAATTTGATATTATTATTTACTCATTAGAAAACAATCATCAAATTCCACGTATTGCAATTGAACTACAAGGTGGAGAACATTTTGGCGATTATAACAGAGAAAAATGTGATACAAGAAAATCACAAATATGTAAAGAAAAAGGTATTAAACTAATAGAAATACCAAATTCATTTGTTAAATCATATGAAACTGTAAAAGAATTAATACTTTCAAGTTGTGGACAAAAAGTTGAACAATTAGAACTATTTTAAAAGAGGATTATAAATCCTCTTTTAAATTTGATTCTTTTTCATTTCTAAATAATAATCTACAACATTCTTATCAGTAATTATAGATGCAGGAGTTACTTCATTTGTTATAAATAGTTTATCAAAATTTGCGCACCTTGATAAAGCAACATATGCTTGACCTGGAGCGAAACAATTATCTAAATTACATATTATTTGTTGATAAGTTTGACCTTGCGATTTGTGAATAGTTATAGCATAGGATAAAATTACTGGGAATTGAGAAATGCTAGCCTCTACAATATATTCTAATTTTTTCTTTTCTTCATCATATTCACATCTATACTTATTAAAAGTATATCTTTCTATTTTATAATCTTTTCCATCTATTGTAATAGTTATTTCATTTTCCTTAAGTTTTGAAACAATGCCTAATATTCCATTTACCCATCTTTTTTCTTGATCATTAGCAATTAGCATAACTAAAGCGCCAACTTTTAGTTTTAACTCATAATCACATGGAAAATCAGCTTCAGTCGTTTTTCCAAATAAAGTTTCAGCTTCGTAAGTGTATTCTTTACCACCTAATTTATTTAAGTTATCTTCATTGATTCTATTCGCTTCATCTTTTTTTGGCACGATTTGAACCGCTCTTTTTGGAATAGTTTGATTATGTCTCTTGTTAAGATTTTTGATATCTTCTGAAGTAGTCTTTCCTTCTCTGATATCGTTTAAAATATTAATGAAATTTTCATCACTTTGTCTAAATATTTCTTCTAACTCACTAAAACCAAAATTTCCCTTTTTATATGCCTCAGAATTAAAGAAAAACACGCCACCAAATTTATCTTCTAGTCCTTTTTTTTCATCAGTTTTAACAACAGGTGGTAATTGAAATAAATCTCCAAATAGTATTACTTGTTTTCCACCAAAAGGTCTATTGTTATCACAAACGTACTTTAATATTTTATCAATTTGATTAAAAACATCTACTCTAACCATAGATATCTCATCAATTATCAACGTATCAATTTTTTTAAGCATTTGTTTTTTATTTGATGATAATTTTATTATAGCTTCATCTTTTAAATTATCAAATCCAAAAACAGAATGAAGTGTAACACCATTAATGTTTAATGCTGCTATTCCAGTCGGAGCAGTATACAATACATTCTTTTTAGTATGTTTTCTAAAATACTTCAATAAATAGCTTTTTCCTGTGCCAGCTTTTCCAGTAATAAAAAGATTTCTATTTGAATTATTCATTATATTAAATAATTTTTTCTTCTCTTGATTAATATCGTCTTGATTATTTTCTTCTCCATTATCAGCTTCAGAATTATTATTTGTTATTTTTTTATCTAACGGTTCATCATCATAAACATTCAAGTTTAAAGAATCTCTTTTAATTTCAGTATATGTTTCTAATTCTTCATCTAATTTCATTACTGTTGATTTTAACTTATCAATTTCAATATTTTTTCCTTTAATCTCTTCTAAATAATTATCTATTTTATCATTTAATTTATTTGTTTCCCTTTTTAGGGCTTCTTTCTCTTTTATTAAACTATCTATTATGTTTCTACTCTCTTTTACTTTTTTATTACTACTAGATGTTGCAATAAATAAAATCACACCTATGGTTGTTAAAATAAAATACCACATTTTTGTTCAACTCCTAATTATAATCAAATTATACCATATATAATAATCTTAAAAAAGCCAAGAATATATTATTCTAGGCTTTTCTTTTTCTGTCATAAAATAGGTTTATAAATTTTATAGGAAACTGGCACTAACATGAATTCTTCAAATAATTCTCTCCCAGTAACAATTTTGCACGAGCAATTATCTTTATCACTATTATAAATTCTATAAATATAATAATTATCTATATGGTTTTTAGCAAACTCTATTTCATTATCAGTAATATCAATCGGTGTACTTTCTGGTCCTTTTGTAGATTTTACTTCTATATATTTTTTCAATATATTTCCATCTTTATCAATATCAAAAGATAAGATATCATATCCTTCTTCATCTGTTTTATTTATAAATGCATCTTCCATTTCTTTTAACTCATTTAATAATTGAGCTTCTAATACTTTTTTATATTCTAACTCGTATATGGCTTGTTCAGATAATTCACCATTTTTTTGTTTTTCAATTTGGTTAGCAATATAATCCGGTTTTCTTTTTCTAGAATGCTTTTTATCTTCAGTTTTTACATAATTTCTTACATTCAATTTTCCTTCGACAAAAGTTATTTTATTAAGTGGTATCTCTTTGATATTATTTTCTGCTTCTTCAACAACTTTTACAAGATACTCATGGTTATTACTATTATAATAATCATCACTTTCAACATCTACCACACTTAATGGAAATTTCCATACTAACCTCTGTTTTCCATCTGCGCCTACTTCTTCAACTTGATAAGGTGTATCATATAATTCAACAAATCCTTCATAAATATAATTATTGCTTCTATCTTTAAGGAATAATACCATTGGAATATTTAATTCTTTATTATGATATAAGGTATAATTATTTTTATTTATTTGTTGATCCCCTGATTGACCTTCTCCAGTATATATAATTGTTCCATTTTCTAAATCAGAATCTCCATACACTCCATTATCCATAGAACTTGTCAATACAAGCATATTTAACTTGTTAGTTTTCATAATGCCTGACTGTCCTGAAACTTTAAATATATCCATTATTTGTTGCATAGTATATTTTGTTCCGATTTCCATATTATAAACATATTTTATATTATCTATATATTTATACTTGTACAATCCGGAACCTTTTTCTTTTAACTCAAATAGTTCTTCTCCAGTAAATGCATCGCTTGCAATAGAATGGATTTCAAGTGCAGCTCTAATTGATGCACCATTATTTGGATTCTTTTTGTTTCTGATTTTTTCAACTTCAGAATAAATTTCTGACAAATGAATATATTCATCATTTTTTCTTAAGTGAATATTTATCATAGCTTTAATAATATCATTTTTTAAAGTTGCCATTATTTCATCTCCTTAACATATTCTGCTAACGGTATATCCGCCGGACATAAATCATAATTAATTATTTCATCCTTATTTACAAAAGAATATTCTGAGTGATCATGTAAATTAAATTTACCACTTATATATCTGCATTTGTACAAACGTAAATCAACTGTTTTAGTTGGATATTCACAAACATTATTAGTAATAAATTTAATAGCTTTTATATTTAATTCAAATTCCTCTTTTATTTCTCTCTCAATAGCATGCTTTTCATTTTCATCATTTCTTACTTTTCCACCAGGGAATTCCCATTTACCCATAACATTAGGATCACCAGTTGATCTCTTTGCTATTAAATATTTACCATCTTTTTCTATCAATGCTGCAACCACAGTAATCATATATATCACCAAAAATATTATATCATAAAAGCTCGTATTATCTACGAGCTTATCTTATTTACTATATAAAAATACTATATTTGCATATTGCATATTCACTTTCTTTCGTTTCTTCTTTTTTAAAAATATTAGAAAAGAATCTCACTATTAATAACCAACACTTTTTATTGAATGCTTTTTGAAATTTCCTCAATATTATTTATTATAAACATTTGTGCCTCTTTATTATATGTATTAAGTAAATATGTGCCATCTTTGCCTTCTTTTAAAACGGATTTAATACCTAATTTATCACCTATTACTGTAGGCTTTTTAGAGGATCTATCATCGCTTTTAGTATATAATTCTAAATAACCTTTTGATACTAACCAATCAGATATAGCTTTAGCAGAGAGTCTTCTCATATCTTCTTTATTATAGAACTCATTAATCTTCTTTGTTAAAACACTGATATACGTAGGTTCCTCTGAAAATTTGAAATTATTATAATCCTCTTTTCTTGCGTAAAACTTTACTTTCGGATTCTTTTTAGCCTCTAAATTATTAGCATACTTATCTAGTATTTCTGAAACATAAAATAAACATCTCGATATCTTAACATTATTAATAATATCATTTTCTGATACAACCTCACCTGTTAATGGATTTATACCTTTAGCCATTTGTTTTATATAATCATTTGCATGTAATATTAATTTTTTTTCATCCATAATAAACTCCACACTTTTCTCTATTATATCATAAAAAGTAACTCTATATTTAAATATTCCTGTTTATATTAGTAAAAAGTCTTAGAATTAAAATCTAAGACTTACTTATATGTTTTTTCATTTTCTTTCTTTACTACAATGGTTGTAAACAGTAATTATTATTTTCATTTTGTTTTATATCCTCTAATAATCTAATAACTTCATCTTTAGACCCATCTATAACCTCTTTGATATGATTTTACAAAAAATCTCCTTCTATTTCTCCAGCTAATTTTGTGCCTAAACTAATATTTTTACTCATAAAGTCCTCCAACTGCATTATAATTAATATAAGCATTTATTATTCTTTATCCTATTCTGCATTATCAACTGTTTTTAATAAAAATTGCTCTATTTCATTTATTTCACTTTGTGAAATGTTATATATTTCATAAACTATTTTATTAATTTCTTTGTAATTAGTCTCAAAATAAAGTTTTTTTAATATCGGGGTGTATTTCTCATTATAAACAAATGGTATATTTTCTAATGATGGTATATCCATTCCAAAGTATCCACCATCTTGATGTTTTGATTCGTTTTTAATTAGGTAATAATAATTTATCAAATTTGAATTTAATATTGATAGAATATATTCATTACTAATTGAATTATTATATACACAATTAACTTTTCCACAATATACTCCAGGATGGAAAATATTGGCTCTTATGATCTTAGTCATACGACCAATGAAAACATGGTCACCAGTTTCAAATATTTTTTGAACTGATGCTGAATAATACTTTTTTTCTATATATTTATTAATGCTAATATGATTTCTATCAAAATCTTTTGTTGTAACAAATGGAACATATAAATGTTCTTTACCATATGGAATTAATTCTTTATTAATAGTCTTTTTACCCATTCCTGGCATAGATAGCCCGCAAAAGATTTTTGCATAATTACTAAATTTTTCATTGATACCATCCAATTTTTCTATAATTGTATTGGAATTAATAATTATTTTATGTAGTTTATCACTTTTATATTTAATATAATCCAATTCTTTTTTATTTGTTTCTAATTCTAATATATCAGATGGTGAATAGTATAAGATTTTTTTACTATTTTTATTGCTAAACATATTAATACAAGTATATGTTTGAGCGCTTGAAAAAACTCTGATGTTTGATACATCTACAAGTTTATTAATTGCTACATTATTATCAAATAAATATTCTCTAATTCCAATACCATTATCAGCAGATAAATATTGGTAAGGATTAATATAAATTAATAGTCCATTTTTATTTATCAAATTTAGACCTCTCTCAATAAAATAAACATATAAACTTGCTGTCTTAACTTTTTTATAACATAAAGAATTCTTACTCAAATACTTTTTTGTTATATTATCAATTTTTCTATAGTCAACATATGGTGGATTTCCAATAACAATATCAAACCCACCATTATTTTTAAACACATCATAGAAATCAAGTTCCCAAATAAGCCAATCTTTTTTTCTTTTCTTACAATCAGCTTCAAATTTTGAAATCTGATTTGGGGATAGCCTAAACTTAATCATAGAATTTTGAATATCCTCTATTTTGCTTTTTAATTCATTTTTATATTTTACATCAGAAGTAATAAAGTACTGTTGCTGATATTTTGATAATTGTTCCATTTGCTGATCAATATTTATATTTTGATCAAATAATCCAAATTGAATGCTAATTGATTTAATTTCTTTTATTTCCGTATTTCTATGGTAATTCTTTAAATTATTATTTAATAGTGAACTGTTAAAAAGAGCAATACCTTCATACTCATCTACCAAGCTATTACCTTGCAATATTTTAAAATCAAGATTTGGCAATGGCTTAGGTTCTTTATAATCTGGATAATCTACTATTAGTGACAGCCATAATCTTAATTTAGCTATATCAATTGCACTCAATTCAATATCAACAGCATAAATGCAATTTTCTATTGTCTCTTTCTTTAATGAATATATATCCTTATAGTTAAAAGCATTAAACTTTTCATCATCAATTATTCCTCTTTCATGCTGTAATATTATATATGTTGATATTGCATCTCTAACTTTTACTATTTCGGTTAGCATTCCTAATGGAAAAGCACCAGAACCAACGGCAGGATCTGCTATCCTAATAGCAGAAAGAGCATCATCTATCTCAAATAGATTATCTAGTATTGATTTTCCAATTTGAAACTCTGAATTATCTAAGTCTGCTCTTTCAATATCCAACTGACAAATATAATCTCCATATTTAATGAATTCAATTATTTCATTATAATCTATTTCTAATTTATTTACCAAATAATTAGCAAGAGACTCCTGGCACATATAATAGACTATTTCTCTTGGCGTATAAAAAGCACCCTTGGATTTTCGATCATTTACTTCTAATAAATTTTCAAATATTTTCCCTAACATTTCAGGATCTACTGCCACTTCTTTTTCTAAAGGCTCTTCTTCATCAATTGTAAAATTATACAAATCTAAAAAATCCAAAATTCCGTCATTATTTTCGTTACTAAAAAATTTGTTAGGAATATTAAATACAGAACTATGCCAATCATAATTGTTTAGCGGTTCAAATAATCCTCCGTTTAAAAATGGAACTTTACAATTAAACAATTGAAAATAATTGTTAATTTCTTTTCTAGGAGTATTTAATCCCTCATAAAAGAATGGTTCTAATATTTCATCAAAAAAATTTTTATGTGTTGTCTGAGCATACTTATATATCGTTCTAATAAATGTTTTGTCCCCTGATCCCCATAAATTATCGTATTTACTATTTTTAAAAATACTAGTAAACAACCTAATATCTTCTATATGTGCTTCACTAATTTTATTTCTATCTATCTGATAATTATCACCTTTTTTTATAAAAAAAGTATTTAAAAGTTTTTGACATATACTATCATTTGTATTTATCAATACATTAAACTCTTCAGAAGGAATCATATCAGGAATCAACTGTACTCCCAGCCAACCTTTCTTTTGTAAAAAATATAAAAATACAATTTGGCCCATTAATCTTTTGGCAAATTCAACCGAATCGAAATCATACTTAATTGATTCTGTTTTGAAATCTTCATTTTTTTCAAGATAATCATGTAATTTAAGGAACTGTTCTTTATACTGTTCAAAAAATTTTTTTGTTACTTTTTCAACATCAAAAACAGACTCAATATCTTCTATTTTTATTTTCATATTATCAATATCTAATAGTCTTAATAAATATTCTTGAGCTGTATGAACAGATTCATTTGGCCCAACTAAATATGAATATCTTCTTGCTGGAGTTAATTCCTGTTTAACTCCCTTATCAGTAAAAGAAAGTTCTTTTCTAACAAATGATATTCTCCATGATGTATCATTATCAGTAATAAAAGCAACTAATGCTGCGTCCAAACTATATTGACTTAGTAAGGTGGCTATAAAGTTTCTTTGTTTATTCCTTTCATTAGTAGATCTAATATTTACAATAAATGAACCAATATTATTTATTCCATCATTATATTTAGCAAAATACTTATAAAACTTTATATCTTCACTATATTGCTTTTGCGTAGGTCGAATTTCTTCGTAATGAGTATTTAATTCTTCACTAGACATATTTAGTAAATCTTTTACAAAACCAATATACTTATTTTCATTAAAACTATCTTTTAATAGCTCTATATATTCACGATTTCTTCTGTTCATTTATATCACCCTTATTTAACAAATAATTCAGATAAAATTATTTCTTTTTGTATATTTTCTTTCTCATATTTATTATCAGCGTATTCAAAATATGTTTCTGGAATTGTTTTTACAAAATCTTTATAGAATGGAATTAAATCAGTTGTTTTTTTAATTTGCTCAGATAATCTTGTACCGTTTTTCAATATTTTAAATGGAATTTCCGCATCTCTTAATAAAATAATTGTTTTATTACACTTGTCAATTTCTTCATCACTTAATGTTTCTTTATATTTTAAGACTTCTTTTAATATTGCTTCTAGTTTTTTTGCATGACTTGAACCCTTAGTTTTAGCAACAGTAACAAATTCTTCATCTTCTTGGTTTTCAAAATCATCAAATGTCTTTTTATTCTTCTTTAACAAATCATAATAATCAGATATAATATCTGCTGATTTTTCATTTTTATCACATTCAATTATTTTAATTGCTTCATCAAAATTTATTTCATCACAATTTGCTCTATTAGATATATAAAATTTTTTAATATATCCTTTCCTAAAAAATGTTAATAATTCTTCGCTCTGACCATTTCTTGCAATTTTAATCTTTTTAGGAAGCTCTTTTATTTTATTAAATAATTCTTCATTATTATCTCTAATTTCTCTTATATATTTTAAATATTTTAATTCATTATTAAGACCTGTTTCTTCCTCTTCATCAATATGATTTATTTGTTGAAATAATTCAAATGTTGTTACATCTTCTTGATCGGTTAAATACTTAGAATCCTCTCCTAACATATTATGAAACATTTCTATTTTTGCAATGATATTATCTTCTTGATGTATTAAATCATTAGAATTAGTTGTTGGAAAGAAGTTATAAATATATAATTTATCAAACTTAGTGCCGATACGATTAATACGCCCCACTCTTTGCATTACTCTTGTTGGATTCCAAGGCAAATCATAATTAATTATTACATTGCTTCTATGTAGATTCATACCTTCAGCTAATACATCTGTTGTTACTAAAATATCATAATCATTTGACTGTATTTCTTTATCTACATTTGGATCGAAATTATTTCTTATTACGTCCTTTATTGATTGACTCATTGAGCCATTGAATAAAATAACTTTCCTATGAATAGTATCTTGAATATTATCTGTTAAATATTTTGCTGTTTCTGTTGATTCGGTAAAAATAATAATCTTATTTTTAAAGTTTTTCTCACACTTTAATAAATTTAAAAAGTATTCTAATTTACAGTCATTCTTTATTCCACCCCACATATCTTTTAAGGTTTGTAAGATCATCAAATCTGCTTGCAAATCATTAAGAAAACTACTATTAAAATCAGTGGATTTGAATTTTTGAATATCATCTCCTGTAACATTATTAATAATATCATCAATATTATCAGCATCAATTAAATCATCAACTTTTAATTTTTTACTTATGATAACCTCTCCTGAATTATACATATTTATAAAACCTTCATAAGACTTGATAAATCTGCTTAATGTTTGATTAAAAGCATATTTACTACTTTCAAGTCTTTTTACAAGAATAGATTTCATAAATCCACCCATATTTTTTTGACCAATTAATAGTGAATTTTGATCAGCAGTTAATTGAGTAGACTTAACATAAGTTAATGGTTTATAACGAGTGTAATGTAAGTTTTTAATAGAATCTATTGTATATTCAAATACTGCTTCAGTTTTTGGATCAAATTCGTATGTCTCTTTTATAGGATCTTCTACTTTTGGAAATGTCAATCCTTGTTTTTCTAAATCTTTTTTATAATTCTTTTGAATTTCTGTTCTAGTTCTTCTAATCATTACTTCTCTTAATACTTTATCTCGTATTTTAGTTGAAGCTTTTTTTATCTCATTTGTATACTCATCAGTTCCTTTAGCTTGCTTTACGTTAGCACTTAAATTTGCAAAGAATTGATTTAATTTTCTTATTCCTGGAATAGTAGAATTATTTTTAGATTCAAATAAGAACATTTGATTTGCTATATCATACACATAATTGTTTTGAGGTGTAGCAGTTATCAAAATGACTTTTTTATTAGTGCATACTTCATCAAGCATTCTATAATTTTCAGTTTGATCATTTCTAAATTTATGAGCTTCATCAACAAATATATAAGAAAATTCTTTATATATTCTATTTTCAGTAATATTTTTTAATGAACCATTTGATGTTACTTTAAAACCAATTACTCCAAAGTCTCTAAGAACTTTTTCCCAGTAATCTATTAAAACTGGAGGAACTATAAATAATTTTTTACCAAGTAACTCTTTTGCAAGTAAAGCACACATATAAGTTTTACCAAGACCTACTACATCAGAAATAAATACGCCATTATGTTTAGCCAACATTCTCTTAGCTTGTATAACCGCATCCATTTGATATTGTAAAGGTTTAAATCCTTCAATAAAATAATCATCATCAAACTGAAATGTTTTGTCATCGTTTATTTCTTCTTTAAAATATTCATATAAAAATTTAAGATACATCTCATATGGTGTAATATCATTTTTTAACCAAGTTTTATTTTTAATTGTATCTATAAACTCATCATTTACCTCAACAGAATCATTCCATAATTCATTAAACTTTTTATAAGCAAATTCTACATCCCCATGACCTTTTAGCTCAACATTAAATTCTAAATTATTTTGTAATCCATTTGCGGAAAAATTACTTGATCCAGTAATTACCTTTCCATAATCAGAGCAATCACCAAAATTTCGCATAACATATAGTTTTGCATGGATTGGTTGTTTTGTATATACTCTTAATTCAAGTTTACCAGATTTTAACATTTCAATAAATTTATTAACTCCTGATTCAACTTCTTCTGAATCATCAGAATTTTCAAATTCTTCTTGTAATTTCTTTTTATACTTTTTCTTAGATTCAAAAGCAGAATCACTTATTGATGCTATCTGTCCTTGTGATTCCTTAAGCATCTCAATAACTTCTTTATCTGTATTAATACCTATTAATATTCTAATGTGTTCAACATTATCTAGTGAATCTTGCAACAAATAAAAACCACTAGCTCTAAAATAACCGACTAAAACGTCAAAAAATTGAGTATCCCTTTTTAATATTTTATTAAACCTTTCATACAAAGTATTTTCTGGTTCATTTGTAAAAAATGTTAAATCATTCATTTTTCCACCTCAAATAATATATAATTATTATATCATAATACTAGTTAAAAAGCGTTGTAAAAGAAATTATTATTTACTCTCGTTTTGATTTAACAATATATCTTTTTAGTTAATACTATCTGAAGATCATTTAGACATAAAAAAGAGAGAGAGTTAGCTCTCTCATTATTTCTTTGTGATATTAATCAAATAATGACAATTGTGTTGTTCCTTCTTTTACTTTTGATTTTTCTTTTGTTTTAGTTGTTTTGCTTTTTGTTGGTTTATATTTTGTTGCTAATCTTTTACTGGCATATTGATATACTTTTGGATTAATCTTCATTAATTCTTTTAATAATTCTTCATCATCTCTTAATTGCATTGGAGCATCTTTTAAATATCTACATCCCACTTTTACTGCTTCTATTAGAATATCTTTATCATTTTTTAAATGATAAGGTACATCATAATAACTATAATTGTAATTACGAATTAAAGCCATGATTATATCTTTATCATCACCATATTTATCTAATATATCTTCTATTGTTTCTTCACAATATCCATCATCTAATAGTTCATTTATATAATACTTATTTTTACCATTATTAAGTACCGCAAGAAGTAAATCCTTATCGTCAATAATAATACTAGCATCAAAAGCATTATAATCAATATCATCTAAATCAACTAAATTAACATTCTTAATACACTCTTTAAGTATTTTTTTATCATTTATTATTTTGCTTTTTATTTCATTATCTATAGATTCAATTAATGAAAAATCTTTTTTTACTAATTCTATAATATCATCTTCAGTTAAACAGTCTTTAAAAATATAATGATACTCATTAGCATTCAATTTACTAATATTCTCAACATTTTCTTTAATTATATTAATGTTTTCTAAACATTTTTTAATAGTAAAATATTTTAAATCAGATTGATCAACTATTTTATCAAATTTATACTTTTCTAAATTATTATCTGTATGTATCCATCTTACTTTTCCATCAATCATATATATAATTTTAGTATCATTTTGGAAATTATCAAATGAAGATGCGTCAGTCATATTTTCATCTTCTTCTATTATTATAATATTTGGATCATATTCAAATAGCTTTTCGAATAGATAATCTTTATTTACTTCAAGATGTGTTCCTTCTCCATGTTCTCTTTCAAAACTACCAATTATAGATAATAATTTATTACGTGTGTCTATATTTACTATTCTTCCATCTAAATTATATCTATACTCTTCATGCTCAAATCTTTTTTTAATCTTTTTTTGATCAGTTATATATACCCATGATCCATTATTATCACCAAAATAATCTCCATAATCATTAAAAAAATAATGAAGAACATCATCTAATATATTTTTTAAATCTTCAAGATTATTTTTGTCATACTTTATAGTATATTTTTCTGTTTCGCTTATATATACTCCCATATTTTTTCTCCTTTTTGTTTGTTTATTATATCATATTATTAATTAAATAATAGTTGTAATAGCAATCATTACTTGTTATAATCTTATCAGTTGCTATTAATGAGTCTGGAAATAATCGATCCTTTTATTTCCAAATGTATCGTAAAGGAATCGGAGACTAGTGATGTACCGCTACAGTAGCATCTCATTAATAATCTATGATTTGTTGTAGCCTTTGTGCAAATCTTGCAACTATTACAATACCTTTTGGTATTGTTTTTATATGCATTTTTGTAAAATAAAAAGCCCACAAATGTGGGCAAAATGATTATTTATAAAGAGTAATCTGATACAAATATATCAATGGTATCATCATTATTAAATTTAATATGCATATATTTTCCATAATCAATATCACGTATTTTTTTAGGATTTGAGATATCAAATTCTAACTCATATACAAAATCATTGTTTGTTGTCCATTCACAACCTCTGATATTAATATTATTAATGCCAAACAATGCAACATTACATGTTTCTGTATATCCTAGAATTTGGCTTAAACTATTCCAATTCTTTGTATCAATCAAATTTATAATTGAATCCATAATTCTTTGTGATGCATTTCTTTTATCTTCAATTGATTCTATCAATGTATTAAAGTATTTATTATTTTTATCTAAATAACCAAGTTTTATCAAGTTTTTATTTAATAATTTATCATATTCGTAATAATCATTATGATAGTGTCCATAACATGCTGATAAAAAATCATCATACATTACATCATTTACTTCTATTCCATTTCCATCAATAATATATGTTTCTCCATTTTCGGTAACTTTGAATATTTCATCTTCTAAAAACTCAATTTTATCATATGAATAGTCTAAATGTCTAAAATGATCTTTACTAGCTATTGCATACTTTAAAGTACATTCATTTTCATTATCTGTATCACATTGTTTTTTCTCTACAATATAATAATTTCTGTGAGATACATTTGTTTCAGGAATAATTACTTTTGCACCTTCATCTAAAAAAACTGCAGACCCATTTTTATAATCAAATAATTCATCACCATATAGATGATGATGTTTAAGAAGATAATCTGATTTACAAGTTTCATCCTTCCCTTCATAACAAATTGGATAGATTTCATCATAAGAAGTACAAGGGTAACCGAAACATTTACCGGTTTTATCATTTTTTATAATAAGTTTATCAGTAGCTTTAATATATGGTATTTCATATATACCGTAATCACCATATGTTGATTTTTTAATACAATTATCTTCTTCATTAGGATTAATAACTGTATCTTTTCCATTTAATTTTATTACAATTTTATTTCCTTCAGCATAATCAATTTCATTTTTTGTATTACGGAAAATGACTTTTCCTTCCTTATTTATAACATAATAGTAAGGACCTTCACCTAAAATATAATAATCTCTATGTTCTACCTTTGATGAAGATTTATATACATATGAGCCACCACCCATATGAACTGAAAGTCCACCTGAATTATATAAATATTGGTTATTATGCACCTTAGTAACAATTAATAAATCTGCTTTACAAAAGTTTTTATATTCTGTATAGCAAAGAGGTTGCACATCATAAAATTCTTCAGATGTTTGATTAGTATTTATGTTAATTACAT
>JAEEGL012786792.1_pt1 | contig 25148 bp, 23 predicted proteins | sample 9134231 | NCBI WGS metagenome assembly JAEEGL01 (sample SAMN16246548, study PRJNA631951) | gut metagenome | biome: gut microbiome; feature: rumen; material: fiber-attached | host: Bos | place: Iran: Karaj | collected 2018-10 | reverse complement strand
TCTGAACCATTACTTAATTTAACACGAGCATATTTTCTTAATGCTGAGTTTGGTTTCTTAGGTGCTTTAGTACCAACACGAGTACATACTCCACGTTTTTGAGGTGAATCATATGAAGATCTTTTCTTATCTTTAGTATTGAATCCATATCCTAAAACTGGGCTTTTACTCTTTTTTACTTTTTGACCTCTTTTGTTTCTAATTAATTGATTAATTGTAGGCATAAAAACTCTCCTTTCCATAACACACTACCAGGTGTATCATATTTTCTATTTTAATTAAGTTTTCCTTGGAAAACTCGAACTACTTAATATTACTATAATATTCAAAAAAAATCAAGAACTTTCTTGATTTTTTACATTTTTTAATAGTCATACTCTCTTTCATATCCAAAACTAGTATATTTACTACATTTCAAATATGGACTATAACTTAAATAATTATTGTTATTATATATTTTTACATAGCCACTACAAGTTTTTGAATTAGTATCTCTTATTGTACTTAAATATCCTTCACTAATTAAGTGATTAACTCTTAATATAAGAACATCACCATTTATACTATTACTATATTTATCATAAACATATCTTTTAGAGGCATCTATTAATTTATTCTCTCCAATTTCATAATTTACTGTTTCACCACTAATTACTAATTGTGGTTTAACCCCTGGAATAGCTTCATTAATATTTCTAACTAGCCCTAATCTATAAAGTCCATAAATAGAATATATTAAAAGTATAATTATAAACAAAAATACAACTAATTCTCCTACTAAAGTCCAACCTTTTTTATTCACTTTATCACCTGCTTCAATATAATTATAATTAATTATTATATTTTTTTCTAGTCCTTATATAAAATTTCTTCTATTACATTACATAAATTACTCTTATTATTTAATGCATCTTCTAATTTTCTTTCTTTATAATTTATTTTTAACTTACTTTCTAAATCTTTTAATTTATTTATAGTATTATTTATATTTTTACTAACCATAGATTTAGATACTTTATTATTAATAGCGATTTCATTTAAACTTAAATCTTCGTAATAATAGTTTTCAAAATATTTTTTTTGTTTTAAAGTTAATAATTCTTTATATATTTCATATAAATTAATTATATGTTCTCTTTCTTCCATTAGAACTCCTTAAATAATCCATAAATATATTTTTCTATATCAAATGACATTAAATCTTCTGCTTTTTCTCCAAATCCAATAAATTTAACAGGAATACCAGTATCTTTTTTAATACTTAATACTATTCCACCTTTAGCGGTTCCATCCATTTTAGTTAAAACTAATCCTGTTACATTAGTTATTTCTTTAAAACTTTTAGCTTGATCTATACCATTTTGGCCAGTAGATGCATCAATTACTAACAAAGTTTCATCAGGATAATAACCACATACATTATTAATAACTTTATTAATTTTTTCTAATTCTTTCATTAAATTAACTTTATTTTGGAGTCTTCCTGCTGTATCTATTAAAACAACATCTATATTATCTTTTTTTGCTCTTTCTAATCCATCATAAACAACACTTGAAGGATCTTTTTGATCACTACCATAAAATTCACATCCTACTCTATCAGCCCAAATAGATAATTGATCAACCGCTCCAGCTCTAAAAGTATCTCCTGCAATTAACATTACTTTCTTACCTTCTTTAACTAATTTAGTAGCGATTTTAGCAATAGTAGTAGTCTTTCCAACACCATTAACGCCAACAAATAACAATACATTAAGTTTATCAGGCTTAATATTTAAACTAGAACTTACAACTTCACCATCAACATATAATAATAATAGTTCATCAACAATAACTTCTTTCAATTCTTCAAAATTGTCAATATGCTCTTCTTTACATCTTTTCTTTAATTTATCAATCATAAACATAACAGTTTCAACACTAATATCAGACATAATTAATAATTCTTCTAATTCATCAAAAAAGTCATCATTAATTTTAGTATATTTAATTCCAAGAATATTTAACTTATTAACAAATTCTTTTTTAGTTTTTTCTAATCCTTTTTCATAAGTTTTAATTTCTTTAACTTCACTAGATTCTTTAACTTCTTCTTTTTTACTAAATATATTCTTAATTTTAGAAAATAAACCCATTTATATCACCAACATAATTATACAATAAAAAAAGTTCTAATAAAAGAACTCATTTATTTTATTAACTACTTTATAAATTAATCAATTTGACTAATCTTTTGTATATTCAAAGAATTTAAATTTTTCATCCAAGAAATTAAATAATATTTTTAAAAGCGCAGTTACTGGAGTTGCGATTACCATACCTATTATTCCAAAGAAGTGACCAAATAATAATAATGAAATAAGTATTGTTACTGGATGTAGATTCATCTTTTTACTCATAAATAATGGTGTTAAAAAATTTCCTTCTAATGTTTGTATTATTAATATAAATACTAATGTTAAAATACCTATTACATTAGATTGAGAAAAGCCTACTAAACCTGCAACTGCAGCGCCCATATAAGGTCCAATATATGGGATAAGATTTGTTATTGCACAAAACATTGCAATTAATAACGGAGCTTTCAAGCCTATTATTGCAAATCCTATAAATGAAATAATCATTAATATAAATGAAATAACTAATGTCCCTTTTACATAATCGAATGTAACATTACTAATTTGATTTAATAAAATATCTGCATCTTTTCTCCATCTTTTTGGAAGTAATTTTATAAATCCATTTGATACTTCATTAAAATTAAATAATATATAAAATCCTACTATGAAACTTAATAATATTGTTCCTACTCCACTTGCTAAAGATGAAATTATATTAAGTGCGGTTTGTGGTAAATTTGTTTGTAAATTTGTTCCTATTTTTTCTATTGAATCAAAGAAATGAACTTTTGTTGTATCTAAATTTTCTAAACTTATATCAGATATTTTATCAAATATTCCTTCAACCCATTGTTTTAAATCATTTAATATTGTAGGGATTGTACCAACTATATCTTTTATTTGATTAGCTAATGCTGGAATTGCTATTAATGTAAATAAATATAAGAATATAATCAATAATGCATAAATTAATATAACTGACACTGACCTATTTAATCCCTTATTTGTTAATTTTGTTACTAAAGGATTTAAAAGCCAAGCTATTATAAATCCTATAAATAATGGGCTTATTACAGATAAAACCTTAAGAACTCCTTCTAATATATTAAATTCTTTTAATACTAGTATTCCTAAATATACTAACAAAAATATTAAAAGAATATAAAGTATACTTAATATTTTGCTTCCTACACCTAATACACTATTAAGTTTACCTACATCTAATCCTTTCAACTTATTTTCTTCTTTTTTTATTTTTTTATCTTTTTCCATATAATTCTCCCTACTAATGATTATATCACGTTATTATTTTAAAAAAAAGTCTATTTAAGACTCTTTTTCATCATATTATTTCTCAATTTATTATATGTTTTTGCAATTTCTTTATCATACTTAGTACATAAATATCCAATACCAACACCTATTCCTAAATAAAGCATGTTTTCCATTAATTTTATGGTAATCACTCTCCTTTATTAATAGTGTTTACCTAAAATATTATTTTATACTATTTATAAGTTCTTTTAAATGAGTTATTCTATCATTTGAATAAGTAGAAGTTATTGAATAATTAAAATTATCCAATTTGCCTAATATAATCAAATTTTTCTTTGCTCTAGTTACTGCAGTATATATTAATTTATTATAGAACATTCTTTTGTGAGAATTAGCTAGTATTATAACTACATTATCATATTCACTTCCTTGCGATTTATGAATACTTACTGCATATGCTAAACTAAATTTATCAAAATCTTGTTGTTCATATATAACTCTATTATTAGAATAATTTATTTCTATACTTTTCTTTGGGTAAGTGTTTATTCTCTCTATATATCCAATATCCCCATTAAATACATTATTATCTACATCATTTACAAGCTGTATCACTTTATCATTTTCTCTATAACTTATATTAGATATTATTAATTCCTCAGTATCATTATTATTTGAATTAAAAATATTTTGCATCATATTATTCAAATTATCTATTCCATTTATTCCTTTATACATAGGGACTAATACTTGAAATTCATCTAATAAAATATTCTTCTTTTTTATAGCTTCGCATATAACTTTTAAATTATTGATTATATTATTATCACTAGACTCTATAAATTTAAAATCAATATAGTTATCAAATTTTTCTATTTCTTCTCTGTTTTTTATTTTATCTGCTAAAACATTTATATATGAATCTTCACTAGTTCTATAAATATAAGTTAAATATTTTTTATTTATATTCTTTGAATTTAATAAATCATATAAAACATTACCAGGATTTATGCTTGGTAGTTGGTTTGCATCCCCTACGAGTATAAGTTTTACTGTATCATTTAAAGCTTCTAATAAGGAAGAAAATAAGAATATATCTACCATGCTAAATTCATCTATTATTACTATTTTAGCTTTACTTTTATTATATTTATTTAATCCAAAACTACTTGTTTCTTTATCCCATTTTAAGAATTTATGAATTGTTGAAGCATTTATTCCAACCGAATAAGACATTCTTTTAGCGCTTCTTCCAGTTGGAGCTAATAAAACTATAGAATTTTTATCTTCATAGTAATCAACAATAGCTTTTATAATTGTTGTTTTACCAGTTCCTGGTCCACCACTTATTATAAATAAATTATTATTAATGCTCTCGCTTATTGCTTCTTTTTGATCTTCATTCAATATAATGCTATTCTTTTTTTCAAACTTAGAAATATATTTTCTTATTTTTAAACTATTCTGAATAGTTTTGATTTTATTAAGTATATTAACTTTATTACTTATATATTCTTCTGTATCATAGAAATAATTAAGCATTAAATAATTATCAAATTCATAAATTTTGTATTGCTCAATTAAATTTTTTAAATATATTTTAAAACTCGATAATTTAAAATCATTATCAAAATACTTTAATACTTCAATATAAACTTCTTCAATACTAGCGAGTGTATTACCCGTTTTATAACATACATTTTTAATAGAATGAGTTATTACATTTTCTATTCTTATATCACTATTTATATCATTATACTTTTTATATATTGAATCAACTTTATCAAAATCAACTATGTTAGTTAAAATATATAAATTACTTTTGATTATGTCTTCTAGATTTAATTCACAAGTTTTAACAATTCTAACACTTTCATTAACATTAAATCCCATTTTAGTTAAATTAGATATTAATTGTTCTTCATGAGTTAAGTTATTTAATTTATCATGTATTTCTTTAGATATTTTAATACTTATTCCATTTATTTTACTAAGAGCATAAGGGTCTTTCTTTATTATTTCAATCGAATTAGCTCCATACTTTTTTACTATCTTCTCTGCTGTTTTAACCCCCACTCCTTTAAATAGACCACTACCTAAATAAGAAACTATATCTTCTTCATCTGTTGGATTTGAAACTTCATAAATGGTTACACTAAATTGTTCTCCATATTTTGGATGATTTACAACAACTCCACTAAATTTATAATATACTTCTTCACTTAATTTATTAAAGTTACCTACAAATGATATAGAATGTCCTATATATTCTTTTAAATTATCACTAGAATCTTTAACCCTAAAAACACCTACTTTGTAGGTGTTGACATTATTTTCATATATAATTCTTGTGACTTTACCTATTAAATAACCATTCATAAGAATATTTTAACATTTATATTTGACTTTATAAATATTATTTAATTTATAAAAACCTATTTTTTTAACTTCTATATAATTTGATGAATACCCAGTATATGTTAAAAACTTTCTTTTTTCAAATAACACATCTAACTCTTTATTATTAAATTTACTTTTATAAATATTTTCTAATTCATTAGATAATTCTATTAACTTTTTAACTCTTTCTTTTTTAACAATTTCATTTACTTTATTATCCATTTTAGAAGATTCAGTTCCATCTCTATCTGAATATGGAAATACATGTATTTTAGAAAATCCTATTTTTTTACAAAATTCATATGTTTCATTAAAATCATCTTCTGTTTCTCCAGGAAAACCTACTATTACATCTGTTGTTATTGATATATTGGGATTTACACTTCTAATTTGATTAATTTTGTTTTCATAATACTCTTTATCATATCTTCTATTCATTAGTTTTAATATCTTATTACATCCGCTTTGAAGGGGTAAATGCATATGATCAGCAATCTTTTCATTTGATAAAAGACTAATAATTTTATCACTTATTTCAACTATTTCTATTGAGCTTATTCTTATTCTTCTTAATTTATCTATTTCTATTAAATCTAGTAACAAGTTATATAAATTATATTGATTATCATTATACTTACCAGTGTGTATACCAGTTAATACTATTTCTTTATATCCATTATTGATAAGATTATTAACTTCTTCTAATATTTTATTTTTATTTTTACTTTTAACATTGCCTCTTACATACGGAATAACACAATAAGAGCAGTAATTATCACAACCATCTTGTATTTTAATAAATGCTCTTGTATGGCTTTCTAAATGGCTTATTTCCATATCTTCAAATTTAGTAGAAGATACATCATAAAATTTAATTATTTTTTCTTTTTTATTTAAATATTCATTTAAATATTTAATTATTTTGTTTTTATCTTTATTGCCTAGAATAATGTCTGCATCTATATTAATACTTTTATTAGTGTTATATAAATTTTGTGTGTAACATCCTAATGCAATTATTATTGAATCCTTATTATGTTTCCTAATACTATTTATAGTCTTCCTACTTTTCTTATCTGCTTCATTTGTAACAGTACAAGTATTAATTACATATACACTTGCATTTTCATTAACACTTTTATATCCATTATTCAAAAAAAGGCTCATGATATATTCGCACTCATAAGCATTTACTTTACAACCTAAATTTTTAACACAAACTGTTTTATCCATTTAAATTCAAATTATTCCTTAATTCTTTTAATATTTTTAAATACTCTTCTTCTGCAGCGTAAGTTACACCTTTAAAAGACTTTTTAACATCAACTTGTTTAATAACTGGGGCATTTTCTTCTTCTTTTGGTTTTTCTATGTATTCAAGTTCTAAACTATTAGCATTTTTTAAAAGTTCACTATAACTAATAATTGCTTTATTTTCTTGCTCGGTTTCATACTCTTCAATTAATTTAGCATTATTTTCTACTCCATAAAGTTCATTTCTTTCTTGTTCAATGCTTTCCAATTCTTTAGTACTTATTACAGCATTTTTCTCTTCATCAAGTTCATATGCTTCTATAGGATTTATTTCTTTTTTATCTTCTATTTCTAGAATTGGTTCAGTAAAATCTATTTTTTCCTCTTTATTTACTTCAATCTCATTAATAGGCGTTTCAATTTTTTCTATTTGCTCACTTGATGCTTCAACAACCACATTTTCTTTATTGCTTTTTTCTTCTAATAATTTCTCATATTCTTTTTGAGTTTTAATAAGTCCCGCTAAAACAACCGCTAATATTAAAATTAATGCTACTATTATGACTATAAAAAAGTCACCATTAAAAAATACATATAGAAAGTTTATAACTTTATCCATAATTATTCACATCCTTCAAGATACTTTATTATAGATATTACATATAATCCTGCAGTTTCGGTCCTAAGCACTGTTTTACCAAGACTTACTCTTTCAAAACCGCTTGATACTATAATATCTTCTTCTGATTTGGATATACCACCTTCTGGTCCAAATACTATAGATATTTTATCACATAAAGTATCACTGTTTAGTACTTCGGATATCATTTTTACACAAGAAGTGTCAAGAGAGCATAAAATATTCATTCCCTTTACACTTTTAATATCCTTAACACTTATGAATTTTTCTAATACTGGTATATCATTTCGATAAGATTGTTCAGATGCTTCAACTATGATTTTATTCCATCTTTCTAGTTTTTTCTTCTTACGTTCATCATCTAATTTATATTTTGAATGTTCAAAATCAACTACAATAAATTTAGTTACTCCAAGTTCTGTACCTTTTTGAAATATCAAACTCATCTTTTCATCTTGTAAAAATGGCACATATAAAAGAATTTCTCTGCTTTTTCTTTTCATTTTTGTTTGTATTTCTTCTTTAATAGTTACACTTTTTAAATCTTCATTCATAGAGCATAAATATCTTTTATTATTTATAACAACAAAAACTTCTTCAAAAGCTTTCATTCTCATTACATTTTTTATATGATTAAAATCTTTTTTATTTAGATTAATAATATTTCCTTTTTTAGATTCACCAAAATATTGTTGCATATACACCTCAAAATAAATTAAATTTATTATAACACTTCAAAATAAAAAGTACATAATAAATGTACTTTTTATTTGCTTAATTCATTTTCTATTTCATCAAGACTATCTAAATATTTTACAATACTACTATTTTTAATTTTTATTAAAGTTGGTGTACTTATTTTTAGCTCGCTAGATTTTGTTGCTTTTTTATTACTAGATTCACTTTTATACTTAGCATTTACACCCAAAGACATATTTACTTTATAAATATGAAGTGGTCCTTTATATAAACCAAGTAATGAATCAAAATATTTATTTCCGTCCTTTTCATCAAAAGCCACATAATATTCAGTTTCAGGTCTATTAAATACTGTTCCAATTAAAGCAGTATTGTATGTAAACTCATTAGAATCTCCTTCTGGTTTTTCATAACCTTTTTCAAACATGCCAGCTTTACCCATAAGCAAGAATAATAAATAACATACTAAAAATGATACTAAAACAATTATTATTGTTTTAAATAAATTCTTCATTTCATTTTCTTCTTCTACCTTTTTATTAACTTTTTTTATTTCTTTCTTTTTATTTGCCATAAACATCTTTTCCTTCCATAAAATATAATAACATAAAAAAAGATAATTGTTAATTATTTTAACATATAAACAAAAAATGGACTTATGTCCATTTATATTCATATTGGTGATTCCTCAGGGGCTTGAACCCTGGACCCACAGATTAAGAGTCTGTTGCTCTACCAACTGAGCTAAGGAACCAAATCAAAGTAATGTTATTATAACACTTTATTTTGATTTTGTATAGTTAAAAATTAAACCAATTATAATTCCACCTATTATATTACCTAAAGTAACTGGTAATAAATTGTGAATTATTAAGTTTATAAAGTCTAATTTTCCTAATAGTGAAGCAATTGATAGGTAAAACATATTTGCTACACTATGTTCAAATCCTAATAATACAAATAAGAATATTGGTATGAATATTACAAATATTTTGTCCACTATATTTTTAGAAGTCACTCCTAAAAATACAGCTGTACAAACTAATATATTACACAAGCTCCCTAGTATTAATAAGTTTATAAAATTATAAGATATTTTTTTATTAGCAATACCAACAAATGAATTAATCAAAACTTCATTAGATAAACTTCCACTTTTATAAATTAATAAACTTAATAAAATGCTTCCTATAAAATTTCCAATATAAACTAATAACCAATTTAATATAAGTGATTTTATAGATATTTTTTTATTAACTAAAGGTATTATTAATAAAGAGTTACCTGTAAACAATTCTGTTTTAAGAAGTATTACTAATATTAGTCCCATTGGAAATATTAAAGCTGATAATAACTTAGATATTGAAACATTATTTATACTAAAACTTACAACTGTTGATGCATAACCTGCAAGTGCAATTAAAAAACCAGCCATTATTGATAAAACGATTGTCTTAAATACTTTATTTTTTGTTTTATTTACTCCAACATTAATATAATCATTTAACTCTTCCATAAATACCTCACTTTATTTTTCGATAAACTACTCCATTTTCTAATTTCATATTTTTATATTTTGCTAATTCACTAACTGTAACAAGTTCAAATCCTCTTGCTTTTAGTTCAGGAACTATTATTTTAACAAGTTCTATAGTTGGTTTATGAACATCATGCATTAATACTATATCTCCATCTGATACATGATCTAAAACTATAGGACTAGATTTACTTGGATCTTTATATAACCAATCTTTTGTATCTATATTCCATAATATTATTGGAAATGGTGATAACTCTCTTACATTAGAATTAACACTCCCATATGGAGCACGAAGTAACTTTATATTATCATTTGTTATTTCATTAAACAAGATAGAAACTGAATTTATTTCATTTAACACTCCGTTTTTATCTATTCTTGTTAAATATTTATGTGAATACGTGTGGCTTCCTATTTCCATACCACTATCATATAATTTTTTAGTTATTTCATTATTATTTTTCATTCTATTACCCAATTCAAAAAAAGTAGCTTTTGAATTATTTTCAAGTAAACAATCTAATATTTCGAGACTATATTCTGAAGGTCCATCATCAAATGTTAATGCAACCATTTTTTTATATTTATTTTCTTCATATGATATTTTTTTTGATTCTTTTAAATTTAGTATAGGTAAATATGAAATATTTTCATATTTTATATTATCAAAATATATTATAAACTCGTCTTCTGTAATATAGTAATTAAATTCATTTATATCAGATGATAACACTTTATTACTTATATTGCTTGAATATTTTTTGTTAACTCTATCTATTTTTTCTCTTAATTCTTCTTCATTATATAATTCAGTTATTAATGCTAATCTTTTTTCTTTTAAATTAATTAATATACTTTTTCTTTGATCGTTTTTATTAAGTGAATTATTTATATCAAAAAATATATTTGTATAATTACCTATATTATATAGTGTATAGTTTATTTCTAATCTAGATTTTTCTTCTAAAGATTTTTCTTTGAAATCTTTTATATAATTATATAACCAATTAGTAACTATTTTATTTAGCTCTACATCCTTATACTTAGGATAATATACATCTATAAGATATTTGTCTTCTTCATCATAAATATTTGTTTTTATCACTTCTATATCTAATGGTCTACCAAATTCTTTTTTTTCTTTATAAAAAGATAATTTGGCTAAATACAAACACAAAAAAAGTAAGATTACACAAATAATAAATTTAATTACACAATGTAAATTATTAAACCATTTCATATAATCATCACCTTATATATATTGTTAACTATAATTCTTTTAAATATTTAATATTATCTAAATTTTTTTGAATAAAACTTGCACTAACAAGAATGTCAGCACCATTTTCTTTTAATAAATTTGCATTTGTATCATTAACTCCACCATCTACTGAAATAAAAGTTTTAGAGTTTAAAGAATCGATTAATTCTTTTAAATTTTTAATTTTTTCATAAGTATCATCAATAAAAGTTTGTCCACTTTCACCAGGAGTTACACTCATTACTAACACTCTATCAATGCTATTTAAATATGGTTTTAAAACATTAATATCAGTTTCAGGCTTTATTGATATACCTACTTTTATTCCAAAACTTTTTATATATTCTATTAAATGATTAATATCTTTTACTACTTCATAATGAAATGTTATACATTCTACATTAAGCATCGCTAAATCCATTATATACTTTTCTGGATTTTTAACCATTAAATGAATGTCTAAAGGCTTTAAAGAAATATCATTTATTTTTTTTATTTCACTCATTGGAAAAGCTTTGTTATTAACAAATTTGCCATCCATAACATCTACATGTACATAATCAATATTTGTATTGTTAAATTTTTTTACTAAATCTATTCCCTTTTCTTCTTTTGATAGAATTGATACACTTAATTTCATTTTCTTACCTCACTTATTAGTTTTATATAATTATTATACCTTTCATCATAAATTTTATTTTTATGAAGTTTAGGAATTACGTTACAGCCTTCTTCATTTATATGTTTACATGTTTTATATTTACAATTAATATTAAATTCTTTTGAATATTTTTTAATATCTTCTTCTTTTAAATTTAAATCTAATGATGAAAATCCTGGAGTATCTGCGATTAGACCACCAAATAAATTATAAAGTGTTACTAACCTAGTTGTATGTTTTCCTCTGCCAAGAGCTTCTGATATTTCATTAGTTTCTAATTTCAAATTTTTATTAAGCTTATTTAATAAAGTACTTTTTCCTGCTCCAGTTTGACCAGTTAAGGCAATAATTGAATTTTTAAATTCCTTTTTTATTTTGCTTATTTGAGTATTTTTGAATACTTTATATCCTAAAGACTTATAATATTTTTTATATTTATTTATTTCTAATTTTTCTTTAAAAGATAAAATATCTTCTTTAGTAAATATTATTATAGGTTCTATATTATTTGATAAAGCGATTAACAACAATTTATCTAATAAATAAGAAGAAAAATTAGGTTTTTTAACACTTGTTATTATGAATAATTTATCAATATTAGATATAAGTGGCCTAATTAAACTATTTTTTCTAGGAAGTAATTCATTTATTCTCAAGCTTTCCTTATCAAATAAAACATAATCTCCTACAGTTGGTAAAACTCTTCTATATAATAATTTGCCACTTTCTTTACAATCAAAAACTTCTGTATCTGAAGATACAGTATATAAGTTTTTGTTAATTTTTATTATTATTCCTTTATTCATTTGTTTCATTTGTGTTTTCTGTTGAAGGTATCTCCTCTGGTTTAGTAGACACTGTTATAGTAAATGTTATACCTGGAAGAACTACAGTTCCTTCTGGTCTACTTTGACTAATAATAACACCTTCAGGTAAATCATTTCTCTCTTCATATTTAACTTGTAATTTTAAATCATTATCATTACAGAATTTTTTTACATCATTTACTGTATAATTATTTTCAGAAAAATTAGGGTAAGTTACCTCAACTTCTGGAATATATAATGTTATTGAACAAGTATGTTCAGAACTTCCTTGCCTTACTTTAACTCCAGCGGCTGGATCTGTTTTTAAGATTGTATTCTCTTTCTTTTTGTCTTTTTTCTCTACTTTTTCTTTTTCTATAATTGTATTACAATTATATTTTTCTTTTAATATAGTTTGAACTTCAATATAATTCTTACCAATATAATCTTCCATTTCAAATGATTCTGGACCACTTGATAAATATATAGTTATTTTAGAACCTGATTTTAATTTTCTACCCTTTTCAGGTGATGTTTTTACAACATATCCTGTTTCAATATTATCAGATGGAACATACTTAAATTCACCTGATACATCAAAGCCATAATCTGTTAAATAGTTAGCAGCTTCAGTAGCTTTTTTAGTTGATACATCTGGTACTTCTAATATTTTTACTTTTGATTTATCAAAATAAATAAATAGTATCACTGTTGTAATAATTACTAATCCTGTAAAAACAGATGCTAAAAATACTAATAATTTATTTTGTTTTTTACTTTCTTCTTTAATTTCTTCTTCTATCTTTTTTGCTTCTTTTTTATCTTTTTCTTTTACTTCTTTTACAACATCATCTAAAACTTTAGTTTCTTCTATATCTCTTTCTGAATATTTATAAACATACCTAGGCTCATCAAGTCTTTCTGGAGATAAAGCAGTTTTAATATCTTCATACATTTCTCTAGCATCTTTATATCTATTTTTTGGATTTTTTGCGGTTGATTTTAATATTATATTTTCAATAGATTGAGGTATACTAGGTAAATATTTTCTTATACTTGGAAGTGGCTCTTTTAAATGTTTTAATGCAATTTCTACAGCGTTTTCTCCTCTATAAGGTACATCACCAGTTAAAAGCTCATACATAAGAATTCCCATTGAATAAATATCACTTCTTATAGTAGAACCTTTACCACTTGCTTGTTCTGGAGGAAGGTAATGAACGGAACCCATTACTGAATTTGTTTGTGTAAGTTGTGTTGAGTTAAGTGCCATTGCAATACCGAAGTCTGTTATCTTTATTATTCCATTTTCAAGTATTATTATATTTTGAGGTTTTATATCTCTATGAATAATATAAGCATCATGTGCATGAGCCATACCATCTGTTATTTGCATCATTATATCTATTACTTCTGTAGTAGTTAAAGATCCTCTCTTTTTTAAAAGTTGTTTTAAAGTCTTTCCTGGACAATATTCCATAACTATATAATATTGTCCATCATCTTCTCCTACATCATAAACTTCTACTATATTTGGATGTGATAAAGATGAAGCAGAAAGCGCTTCTCTTTGAAAACGCCTTACAAATTTTGGGTCACTAGCAAGATCCCCTCTTAGCACTTTAACTGCAACTTCTCTTCCTAAAATTGTGTCATATGCCAAATAAACATTAGCCATTCCACCTTCGCCTAATGTTTTGATTATTTCATATCTATCATTAATTTTAGAACCCTTTACTATCACTAGTATCACCACTTTCTTTAATTAAATAAGCAATAGTTATGTTGTCATTTCCACCTCTAGCATTAGCTTTTAAAATTAATTTATCTACCCTTTCCCCTATACTTAATTCTTTTTCATTTAACACTCTTTCTATTTGTTCAATAGACACCAAATTAGTAAGTCCATCAGAACACAAGAAAATTTCATCTATATTATTTTCTACATCAAAAATATCCATAGTAACTTTTTCAGAAGCTCCTAAAGCTTTCATTAATACATTCTTTTGTGGATGATTTTTAGCTTCTTCTTCTGTAAGCTCACCAGTTTCTACTAATATGTTAACAAGTGTGTGATCTTTTGTAACTTTATAAATTTTTCCATTTTTCATTACATACCCACTTGAATCACCAATATTACCAAATATTAAATATTCTTTAGTAAGAATTGCACATACGCAAGTGGTTCCCAGTCCAGTTGTTTCTGGGTAACTTTCAGCATACTTAAGAATTTTCATATTCATTTCATCAGTCATTTCTTTAAGCCAATTTACCGCTTCTTCTTTTGTACCAATGCTGCTTAAACATGAAAATCTTTTGCCCATTTCAGTAACAACAAGCGAAGATGCTACTTCCCCTGCTTTATGTCCGCCCATTCCATCTGCAACTATTAGCAAGTATTCAGAAGATAAGTTCTTAACAATAGTTACACTATCTTCATTATGACTTCTTACTTTACCAGTATCTGTTTGATAATATGTTAGCATACATCCTCCTTATAAGATTTAGCACGAAGTTGACCACATGCAGCAGAAACACCACTCCCAAATTCTTTTCTTACTGTAGTATTTATTCCACTATTAATAAGTATATCATAAAACTTCTTTATTTGCACATTTTCACTTCTTTTAAAATTATTATTCTCAGTTTCATTATAAGGTATTATATTAACATAAACAAGATGTCCTTTTAAAAGAGATGCTAATTCTTGAGCATATTTTACACTATCATTTACATCTTTTATCATAATATATTCAATTGTTACTCTTCTATTAGTTTTATTTAGATAGTATTCAATAGCTTTCATTAGATCACTAATTTTATATCTATTATTTATTGGCATCAATTTGCATCTTAATTCATCATTAGGTGCATGCAAAGAAATTGCAAGATTAACTTGAGTTTTTAAATCTGCAAATTCATATATTTTAGGAACTAATCCACAAGTAGATACTGTTATTTTTCTAGAACCAAGTTCAATCATTTTAGGATTAGTTAAAATATTTATAAATTTAACAAAATTGTCATAATTATCAAAAGGCTCACCAATACCCATTATGACCACGTTATCTATTCTATCATTTATATCATTTTCAACTGTTAATAATTCTAATATCATTTCAGATGTTGTTAAATTTCTTACTTTTTTCAGTCTCCCTGATTCACAAAAAGCACATCCCATATTACATCCAACTTCAGTTGATACACATAAGCTTTTACCATAATCATGCATCATTAATACACATTCTATTTTGTTACCATCATCAAGTTTTAATAAATATTTTTTAGTATCCTTACTTTCTTCATAAGTTTCTACATTTAATAATTTGATTTCAAAATTATTTTTTAAAAACTCTATTAAATTTTTACTTAAATTGCTCATCATACCAAAATCATAGACTTTTTTCTTATATATCCAGTCTATTATTTGATCTTTATTATATTTTTTAAATCCATTTTTTATAAGTATGTCTAAAAGTTCTTCTTCAGTATAATTAAATATACTTTCCATATATTACTCCAATACTATTTTTAAACGTCTTACACCAGCAGAAGATGATTCTTCTTTTACTATATGAGCGTGTCCTAATTCAGAAGTGTTTTTAACATGAGGCCCACCACATATTTCTTTAGAAATATTACCGATTGTATAAACAGAAACTAAAGAGCCATATTTATCTGTAAATATTCCTTCAGCGCCACTATTTTTAGCTTCTTCATAACTCATTTCTTCTCTTACTACATCTATTCCCATATTAATAATTTCATTAATTCTATTTTCTAAAGTAACTTTTTCTTCATCTGTCATTTTATGATCAAGAGGAAAATCTAATCTTAGTCTTTCAGGAGTTATATTACTTCCTTTTTGGTAAACTGAAGGTCCAAACATTTCCTTTAAAGATGCAAGTGTTATATGTGCAAGTGTATGATATTTAGTTGATTCATAAGAGTTATCAGCAAGTCCACCTTTAAATTCACCTTTAGATGCTGTTCTTGATTTTTCTTGATGTTCTTTAAATTTTTCATTAAAGCCATTAATATCAACTTTAAGTGATTTTTCTTCAGCGAGTTCTACTGTAAATTCAAGAGGAAATCCAAATGTATCAAATAATTTAAATGCGTTAGTTCCATCTATTACATTACCATCTAAATGAGATGTTATTTTATTAAACATTCTTAATCCAGAATTCAATGTTTTATTAAATCTTTCTTCTTCTTTTAATAATTCACTAATTATATATTCTTTATTTCTAGATAATTCTTCATAATCAAATGAATATTGATTTATTACAGTTTCAGCTAAATCTTCTAATATTGATGATTCAATATTTAAACCTTTTATATATCTAATCATTCTTCTAATAAGTCTTCTAAGTACATAACCAGCTCCTGTATTAGAAGGAGTAAGCTTATGATCATCACCTAAAATAAACACACTAGTTCTAATATGATCCATTATTATTCTAAAAGACTTTTTATTATCTTCATATTTTAGATTTGTTAATTTTTCTAATTCATTTTTAATACTAGCAAATATTTCAGTATCATATACACTTTTTTCACCATTTAAAACAGTAAGGGTTCTTTCTACTCCCATACCAGTATCTACATTTTTGTTCTCAAGAGGTGAATAAACTCCATTATTAGAATTAAATTCCATAAATACATCATTCCATATTTCTAAATACTTTCCACATGAGCATGATGGATTACAATTTTCATTACATTTTGGTTTTCCTGTATCATAAAACATTTCTGAGTCAGGTCCACATGGTCCAGATCCACTTCCTAGTTCCCACCAGTTATTTTCTTTACTTAAAAAGAATATATGAGACTCTTCTACTCCACAAGATAACCACAAATTATAACTTTCATTATCTTTAGGAGCATTTTCATTACCTTCAAATACAGTAAAATATAATTTATCTTTAGGAATATTTAAAACATTAGTTAAGAATTCATAAGACCAAGGAATCATCTCTTTTTTAAAGTAATCTCCCAATGACCAGTTACCTAGCATTTCAAAAAATGTTAAATGAGAATCATCTCCAACTGATTCTATATCACTTGTTCTTAAACATTTTTGTACATCACATAATCTTTTACCTTCTGGATGTGGATTACCAAGTAAATAAGGTACCAAAGGATGCATGCCAGCAGTGGTAAATAATACTGTGGGATCATTTTCTGGAATAATACTAGCACTTGGTATTATTCTATGACCTTTACTTTCAAAAAATTCTAAATACTTATCAATTAATTCTCTTCTTGTTAACTTTTCCATATTACACCTCAAATACAAATAAATTATATCATTATTTATAAAAAAGAAAAAGAACAATTTCTTATTACCTTTTAATTTATATAATTTTGAATATAATAATTTTAATATAAAAAAAGAACTGCAATAATTACAGTTCTATAGTAATTTTATTGTATTATTTCTTCCTGTCCATTCTTTACTATTTTTACGCCGCAATTTGAATTATGCTCTTTTATATTTTGGCCGCTGTGGCTAGAGCAAATAAATGTAGCCCCCAAAAGACACCTACCTCCTGATCCCATAATCGGAATTCTAATACTTGCCTCTGAAATACAGCCTGTACTTGCGCCATCGCATAAGCATACACTTTGAGTTTTTTTAGGTCCATATATATCACATTGAAGATTAATATTACTAAAAGTTACATAATATCCACCACAAATAGTACTATTTCCACTAGAACTCCAATTAACATTGACTATAATATCACAGTTTTCTTCAGATAAATCACAATCAGCACTATTTGCAAGTTCAATTGCTGTATACTGTTGTTCTTGATTTAATGTAATAGTAGTTCCATCAATAAAATACTCTTTCCCTGACGAAACTGAATATCCACTTCTTGTCCAATTCATATATGCTCCATTGTAATTATAAAGACCCATATCACCACTATTAGGTAATGTTTGGCCATATTCTATTATTTGCCTGTATTCATTTCCAGTACTTACTTCTATTATTTTGCCATTTGATTCTGTAAATCTATTGTTTGTTGGAGTATTCCATGTTCCACCATTTCCATTATATTCTATTGTCAATATGTTTGGCTTCCATCCTGCATATACTGTCATACTATTTGATACTGCCTGTAATGAAATTTTTTGTCCTCCAGATGCACTTTCAAACCACCCAGTATGTGTAAATCCACTTTTATGAACATTTACATCATTTACTGAACATGATGTTTCAGTATTGTAATAAGCACAATTTCTAGAATTTGTCCCAGTTATTTCACCACCATTTGCATCAAAAGTAATATTTATTTCCTTTTTTGTTATTGCATAAAAAGTTACAGATGAATTCAATAAAATTTTGTCTCCAACTTTATAATCTATTTCACGTGCATTCTTATTTTTATTCCATCCAAGTATGGAGAAATTTGTTCTATTAATTCTAGGAGCCTCTATTTCACATGGGCCATTGCATCCTAATTTTAATTCGTATTGATTTAATCCAGTTTCTCCAACTGAACATCCATTTCCATTTGCATTAAATGTTGCATAAATATATTCGTTTTCTTCACCCCACGTAGCTTGAGTTATAGAAAGATTTCTTTTTACAGTTATTATTTCATTATTCATTGAAGAGTTATTAACTGGGTTTATAACACACCCTATTACTTCATCGCATTTTTTATCACTATTTATATATCCATAATATAACAAAGTCCTAACTGGCACTTGCATTATTGTAGCACCTTTAAACTCTGATAAGTTCTCTTTAGCATATTTTTCAGCTGAAGCGATTAAAGCCTCCTTTTTAGTTTCTAATTCTCTTCTTCTTATTGACTTTGAAACACTTAATATTGATGGGATTGCAATTAGCATAATTATTCCTATTATTGCTATTACTGCTAGTATTTCCATTAAAGTAAAACCTTTTGTACTTTTCTTATTCATAATTTACACTCCTATTATATATTTATATATTACCATATTTTATAAAATAAAAAAAGAATTTTAATAATTCTTTTTTTAATAATTCTTTTTTTATTTTGTTATTATTATTTTTACTTTTTGAGTTTTTGAAGTATATGATAGTTTTAAATCATTACCTGTTACTTTTACTGGAACTTCCCATTCTCCTTCTGTTAAATCAACTAAATCAACATAAGCTTTTATATCAGCAGCAGTTAAATTATTTAGAAGTGTTGACGTTCCTTTTACAGCAACATTTACTTTTGTATCATTTTCTGTCTTACCAAATGCTTTATAACCTTCTTTTAAATTTTGAAATTCTATTGATATTCCTTCAAAATCTTTTGAAGTTTCTTTTTCCATAGTAACTTTTATAGTAACATTTTTCTCACTTATACTTCTTACTCCTAATGGTTTTTCTATTGAAGTTTGATAAGTTTTATCCGTATTTAAACCATTTACATCTATACTTACTTCAACATTATCTATTGTTGATAACACTGATTCTTCAGCATAAACAGTTACCTTTGTAACACTTGATGTTATTGATGCGATAGCTGAACCACTTGCAACTTCTCCTACAGGAACAATTTTTATTGGAACTGTTTTACTTGGTGAAGATATAACTACTGTAGCTGTTAAAGTTTCAGGTAATACTTCTACGTCTTTAATCTCAGTACCTTTATCATCATATGCAACCAATTTAACATTTTCTAATGTATACGTTCCAGCAGATGTTGCGCTTAAAGCATTTACATCAACTATTGCTTTTACAGAAGCCACTGTTTCAAGCTTTTGCGCATAACTTTTAATTATTACTTCATCTCTATCTAATGTTACACTACTTACTAATAATTTTTCTCCTAATTTATCCGTATTAATAACATCAGTAGTCACTGTCCTAAATTCTCTAACTATTGGATAAATAACAACTGTAACGCTTGATGGATCCAATTTATATTGTAGTGAACTAATAGAATTTGTATATTTTAAATTCACTTTATGAGTTCCAACTCCGAGACCATTTAAATCTAATGAAACATTATGTTCTCCAAGTTGTTGAGCTAAATATAAATCACTTTTTCTACCCATTAAAATTATATCTGCAGTTTCAGGTATACCTTCTACTACAAATGACTCTTCATTATATTCAGCAGTCACTGTTTGATTCGGTATTACAACCGCTTCCGTTTCTACTAAAACAACTACTTTTCTATCTATTAAAATAAATGTTATAAATGCAAGAGCAAGAGAAATATATATTATCATATTTGGCTTATTTAGCATTCTATCTATTATTCCAGGGCCTGTTACATTTTTATTAAACATTCTATAAAGAAGTTTACTTATTGGTGTTATTAATATTTTATCAATTATTTTATATAAACCTACAAATATTTTTTTAAAGAAGGAAAATATTGATTTAATTACCTTTTTCATCTTTTACCTCCTCTTCTGAAAGATTATTATCTGCCTCATAGAATGTTTCCTTATCAGGTTGTAATTCTTCCATAAGCATCATTTTAGCTTCATCTATTGATAAATTATAATTTAATTCACTTTTAACTGCTATACTAATTCTTCCAGTTTCTTCAGAAACTATTATTGCAATCGCATCAGAAACTTCAGATATTCCTAATGCCGCCCTATGGCGAGTACCTAAACGCTTTGATAAATTTGGATTTGTGCTTGTTGGAAAAATTGATCCAGCGCAAGTTATTTTTTCTCCTTGTATAATTACACCACCATCATGAAGTGGATTATTTGGAAAGAATATTGATATTAATAATTCACTTGAAATATCAGCATATAATTTATTAGCAGGCTCTATGTATTCTCTTAAACTATAATCTCTTTCTAACACAATTAAAGCTCCAATTTTATTTTTCCTTAAATAATCTAATGCTTGTGTAATTTCATAAACTATTTTTTCTCTTTGATCTATTGTTAAAACTTTATGTCTTCCTAATAATTTATGTCTTCCTATACTTTCTAACACAGTTCTTATTTCAGGTTGGAATATAACTATAAAAGCAATTGGTGCCCATTCAATAACATACTCTAAAATTAATCCAACCGTGTTTAATCCTAGTAACTCACTTATTATTTTAATTATTACTAAAAATAATACTCCTTTAAAAATTAATATCAATTTAACATTGTTTCTTAAATATTTTATTATAAAATAAAACATCATCCACACAAATACTATGTCTATTATATCAGTAAAAATATTCCAAATTACACTATACGTCATATTAAACTCTCCTTCTAACAAATAAATTATACAATAAAAAAGATATATTTTCTATATCTTTTAAATTATCACTGTAAAGAATTATTGATTTATTTGATTATTTGAAATTATATTTTCAGTATTTTGTACTGGCTGAGCCTGTTGCGTAGGAATTCCTTGATTTACAACTCCCCCATTATATCCAGGTGTATTATTAATACCTGCAGCCTCATTGTTTGTAGATGAAACTTGAATTATTTCCTCTTGTGGCATTGGTGGAGCTGGATTAAACTCTGTGGCCGCTTCTGTTGATTGATTATTAAGATTGACATTTTTATTTACAATATCTTCAATATTAACATCTTCAGGAACAGAATTAACATATGGTATTGAGGATAAATCAGGAGCAGCCTCTGATTCTTTTTTCTTTTTTAAATCAATCAAAAATCCAATTAAAGCAAAAAATAAAACTCCCGCCGCAATTAAAAAATAAATATAATTATTTGATAAAAATGTTAAAAAATTATCCACATTAAATCCCTCCTTATTATAAATATATTTTAACAAATAAATTTTGATTATTCAAGTACTGTATTATTATATATGAAAGAAATTTTAAAATATAACAAAAAGAAACGTAAATGTTTCTTTTAAAAGTCTCATTATAAATGAAAGAATATTATGAATAAAAGTTGCAGGAAGTCATATCAAAACAAGGTTTACTTACTTTTTTGTATTATCTCTAATACACTATTATTATATTTATAATTTTAATAAGTAACTATTTGTTTTAACTATTGATACTATAAAATAATAAAATAATCTAGTTTTAATTGAAAAAAATCAAAAATTTTGATATAATTATATCCGTAAATTGGGGCTGAATTGATTCGACAATTTACTAATTAATAGAATGCAAGTAGTAGGCATACTATAAATGCAAAACCGAAATAATCGGAAAAAATAACAATTTTGCACCTGCTTTTGCCTAAACTAGGTATTTAAGCACGTGGTTCCACTTTATCTGCGTTTGCCAGGTAATTTAAGGGACTTATATAAGCAAACTAGTTATTTATTTTTCCTAGAATAAATAATAAAATTATTAGGATTAGATAATTGAAGGAAAGATAGTAATCCATATCAATTATTGAAGTATTAAAACTATCTAAACTTGTAGATATTCTACTAATTAATACTTTGGACACGAGTTCGCTACTCGTCAGCTCCACCAATTAAAAAGTAACACTTACAATCATTATTGTAAGTTTTTAATTGACTTTTTATTTTAATGAGTTATAATATATAGCAAAATTTGAAAAGTGGGGAGATATTATGGAAAAGAAAGATTGTAACGTAATAGACTTAAATAAAAAGAAAGCTATTATTGAAAGAACTTTTTACTATGAAGGAGAAAAATATACAGAAGTTTCAGTATATGATAAAATATTTGATAAAACTGAATATATTGGTACTTCTTATGATGAAATGAAATATTATTTTAATAAGAACTATGTTGTATTTGTAAAAGATGAAGATGTTGAATTTGCTTTTGATATTAATAACTTTTGCTTTATAAGTGATGAAATGGAAAAAATGATTGCTTTCAATAGAATTTTAAAAAGTTCTCAAATTGAATACACAGATGCCGAAAGAAAAATAAAACTTAATAGCGATGCTAAGAGAATAATAAAAAAACTTAGTGAAAATAACAAATAAAAAGACATTTGAGGTGTCTTTTTTATTTTAATATTTTATTTATTAAGTTACTTATTTTTTCTAATGAATCATTTCTATTTAATTTATTATAACTGTTTTTCATTCTTTTGAATTCTTTTTCATTGTTAACTAATTTTAATACTGCCCTTTTAAATGTGAATAGAAATCTCACTTTAATACCATAATTATTTTTACAAATAAATTTTGCATTATAATTTTCTTGACCACCTATGCCTGGTAAAACTATCATTACATTTTTAGTTTCAAGGCATTCTGTAACAGTTGCTCCTCCAGGTTTAGAAATAACAATGTCTGATATTTTTAAAAGTTCATAAACGTTATTTACAAATCCTAATATGTGAATATTTTTTCTACCATAATAATTTTTTATTAACTCTGTTTCTTTCTTCACTTCTTCATTTTTTCCGCATACAACTATTACTTCTGTATTTGACATATTCATTTTTACTAGAGATTTATAATATTTCATATAGGCATTAGATCCATTTCCTCCACCCATAAATAATAATATAACTTTTTTATTTTCTTTAATATGATATTTCTTAAGTATTTTTTCTTTTGACATTACATCATTAAATTTTAATATATCAAATGGAAGTCCATAAGGATAAATATTTTTAGAAGCAACATTTTTTTCTAACATTTCTCTTTTAACTATGTCATTTGCTACTATAAATATTTCATCTTTATCATTATTAGCAGTCCAAAACTTATGAAATGAATAGTCTGTTATAATTGTCATTATTTTGGCATCAAGTAATCCTTTTCTTTTTAAATAACATGCTGCATTACTTCCATAAAAGTGTGAACTTATAACTAAATCTGGATTAAAATCTAAAAACTCTTTTTGTACTTTTTTATTATAAATAATTTTCCTAAATAAGAAGTTATACAGTTTAACTGTCACTCTATTATCAGCAGTATTATACATAAATGAAAATAAGCGTTCAAATCTATGACCTGTAACAAAATTATGTATTTTCAAAGAAAGATTACATAAAAAACCAACATAATCCATTATGTTTAATAATTTTATTTCATATTTGTTTTTATCTAAATAATTAGCTATATACTCCGCAATTGCTTTATGTCCATTTCCATATGTTGCATATGTTATTAATATTTTTTTCATACTACTCACTTTTATATTATATCATAATATACTTTTTTATTTAATTTTTTCTTTTTTAAGTGTTAATGTGATTGACATTGTATTTGTATTTTCAAATTCTCTATAATCCACTCCACATTTATTAAATATTCTTTTAGCAGCGATATTTGACTGAGTTCCCTTATATTTATCAGAAAAATATATTACTTCCTTAATGCCTGCTTGGACTATTAGTTTTGCACATTCATTGCAAGGAAATAAAGTAACATAAATTCTTGAATCTTTTAAAGATATACCTTGACCCACACAATGTGTTATGGCATTCGCTTCACTGTGAACCACATATGGATATTTTGTATCATGATATTCACCACTTCTACCCCAAGGAAAACTTTCATCTTTCCATCCTATAGGTGCTCCATTATAGCCCTGTGATAATATAATATTA
>JAEEGL014426931.1_pt1 | contig 25151 bp, 19 predicted proteins | sample 9134231 | NCBI WGS metagenome assembly JAEEGL01 (sample SAMN16246548, study PRJNA631951) | gut metagenome | biome: gut microbiome; feature: rumen; material: fiber-attached | host: Bos | place: Iran: Karaj | collected 2018-10 | reverse complement strand
GTCCAGGTCTTCGTTGACCGTGCAGCTGAAGACGCCCTTGTCGCCCTTCTGCATCTCATGGACCGCGGCGGGCTCGGTCTCCTTTGTGTAGTCGCCGGTCTTGTAGAGATTCAGCACCATCTTCGTGCTGGTAGGCGCCCAGACCTTGAAGGTCGTGGCCTTGGGATCGGTCTCGCTGTCGAAGGTCGCGCCCAGGTCCGTCCCGTCGTAGGCGTAGCGCTCATTGAACTCGTCCGTGCCGTAGTAATTCGTCATCATCAGTTCGACCTTGCAGGTCCAGGTGCTGTCAAAACGGTAGCCGATCGTGACCACGTCGCAGATGTCCACGTCCTTCTTCAGCGTCAGGTCCGTCTTCGTAAGCGACGCGTCATATTCGCCCATCGTGAAATCCGCCTTTTCGCCGTTGACTTCCACGGAGAAACGCGGGGCATAGGTCTTGAAATCCGCTGCCAGCGGCTTGAAGTAGACGCTGACGGTCTTCGCGTCCCGAAGGAGCGCGTAGCTCACGATGGACTTCAGCGCGTTCTCCTCGGTCTCGAACACCGTCGATTCCGCGGTGCGCACCCAGACCTCCTGCAGGCCGCCCGGTGTCTCCGCGTGCACGTCGATGGAGCGGTCGCCGTCCGGGTCCTTGGACCAGGTGTCGGTCCGGACGATGAAGCCCAGCTTCTCCACGGTCTTGCCGCCCCCGATCACCGAAAGGTCCAGGTCGGCGTAGACGCCGTAATCATCGTAGCCGGTGAATTCATAGGCCGCGCCGTTTCCGTTGTTCGTCATGTCCCAGGCCCAGACGTTCCAGGGCTCGTAAACGGCCCTGTCGTTTGAATTGTCATCGTTCCGCCGGTAATGCAGGCGCACGGTCTTCGTGGCCTCGGCAGGTTTGGACGCGTAGTCGGTCCCATCCTTCGCGTATTTCGCGATGACGTTTCCCGCCGGCTCCAGCTTGATCGGCTTGTCGTCGGGTCCTTCGTTTCCTTTGCAGCCCGTAAAGAGCATCGCCGCGGCCGCCAGAAGGACCGCCAGGATCGTAAACCGCTTTCTGTTCTTCATGTCATGCCCCCCTTAGAAGCCCGTCATATCAAAGAAGCCTTCCTTCAGGACGTCTCCCTTGATGTCGGCGCTCTGTTTCAGAACGTTGGGATCCCAGTCCGCCTTGTTCCGGACCTCATAGCCTTTCTCGAACACGGCCACGAGGAAGCCTTCCATGCCGGCCGTATCCACCAGAAGCACGCCGTCTTTGATCTCGTAATCCTTGCTCCACCTGCCCGGTGACCAGCTCCAGATGTAGATCTCATAGTCCCCGTTCAGATATTTGTCCGCCAGGTTGACGACGTTGAACTTGCCCTCGATCAGTTTGACTTCGGTATAGGTGAAGGTCTGCGTGAAGACGTTTTTGCCCTTCTTCAGGGTGACGGTGAGATCGGCCTTCCCGTCCTTCACGTGGTCCTTCAGATCGATCACAGCGGTGCCGTCGAAGATCACCGCCGAAGCGCTGTCGCCGTTGAAATAATATGTTGATTCGTCGCTGTTTTTGGCCTTCAGTTCGATGCCCTTGTCGCCCACGAAGGCACAGTCGCGTTCGGAGACGGTGAGCTGCGGATGGACGTCTTTGGAACGCGTGATCACTGATATCCCGTTGATCTCGAACTTCACGTAGGCCTTGTGGTCCGACACCACGACCTTCTCTCCGGTCAGCGCGTCGTAATAGTTGCCGTTCTCCAGATGCGGGACCGCGATCTTCACGGTCTTCTCCGGATCGACTTCGCCCACGTTCAGGATCAGCGCGCCCTGGTCGCCGTCCTTGACCTTTTCGCAGATGTAGCACGAACCTTCCGCGGATTCATACGATTCCGCATCGTAGAAACGGTTGTGGAAGCGGTTCGAGACCGCCACGTATTCGCTTTCAAAGGCATAGGAGCCGATCCGCCCCACGGTCAGTTCCTCGGTGGGCCGCGCCAGATACAGGCCGCCCAGGCCCTTCTTGGCCGCGATCACAGACCAGAACTTGGCCACGCGCACGTCCGAATAATGCGTGTTCGTGGTCACGTACTCGTCATGGCTCTCCACCCAGGCGATGAGCTCCTCCGCTTTCCCGGTCTTCAGAGACGCCGTCAGGATATCGGCAGCGTTCTTTGAGATGAAGATGTTCTTAAGCTGCGCGGTGAAGCCGTCGTCGGTGATCCGCATGTGGGACGTGTAATTCTCGATCTTCCGTCCCGCCGGGGCGTTCAGGATCTCGCCGTAGGCGTACAGGTTCCTGCCGGTCTTTTCCTTATAATATTTCTTCGCTTCCTCCAGGGTCTTGTCCCAGAAATCGCTGGGGTAGTCCGGATCGGCCTCGGTCTCGACGTGCTTGGCCGCGTCAAAGCGGAAGCCGTCCACGCCGGCGTCGATGCATTCCTTGAGAAGCGAAAGCACCCGCTCCTGGACATAGGGATTCGCCGTGTTCAGGTCAGGCAGGTTGCCGTAGGCGTAGTACTGGGTATCCGCGCCGGAGCCGCCGGCGTTTTTGTTGTGGTGGAAGGTCACGCCTGTACCGTCCACGTCCTCATTCCGGTTGTCGTAGAGCTTCGGCTCGTATTCGCGGACGGCGGGTGAGACGGTCGGCGTTCCGTCCGGCTCCTTCCCTTCATCGTCCGTCGTAGCCATATGGTTCACCACAATGTCGGCCAGGATGCAGATGCCGTACTTTTCGGCTTCCGCGCAGAGGGCCGCGAGGTCCTCGCCGGTGCCCAGGGCGGAATTGTTTCCGATGGTGAAGCTTAAAGGCTGATAGAAAGCCCACCAGGCGGAACCGCCGCTCTTGGGCTCCTGAACGGGCATCGTCAGCACGTTCTTGAAGCCGGCATTGCGGATATTTTCAAGATTATTCAGGATCTCGCGGTACGTCCAGTTGAACGCGTGAAGGGTCAGGCCGTCCTCCGCGTTCTCCGGAAGCGTTTCCGTCCAGGGATCCGCGAAGTCCTCGTATTCGGGGATCCTGCTGCAGCCCGCCATCGACACGATGAGCAGCGCCGCAAGCATAAAACAGACGATTCTTTTGATCTTCATGGGATCGCCTCTCTCATAAAGTACAGAGGGGCCCCAGTGACTGAGGCCCCTCCTGATCAGCTATTATTTCGCGCTGTACTCGACAGTGCCGTTCTCGCCGTTGAACGTGATCTTGACGACATAGGTGCCGTCGGCTTCGGCCTTGAAGTTGCCTTCGCCGTCGCCCCAGCTGTGCGCCCAGGCGCCGTCCGCACGGACCTTGAACTCGTCACCGGCCTTCAGCTCGACTTCGCCGACCCAGGCGTCGCCGTCCTTGGTCATGGCGATGTCCTTGCCATCGGCCCAGCCGGAGGCTTCGAAACCGCCCACGATACCGAACGTATGCTCATCCGGAACGAAAGCGCCTTCATATTCCTGGCCTTCCCTGGCTTCCTTCTTGATCAGGGCCACGCCGTAGCCGGGGGTGCCGGCAGCGGAGACCGTCTTGTACTGGGCAATGATCAGGGTGTAGAGGCCGGCGCCGCCGATGACCATGGGGTTCATATCCCAGCTGAAGCCGTTCTCATCCTTCTCTTCCTGCCACGTCGGATAGAAGACGGTGTCAGGCGTCAGGGCCTCGACGTAAGCGGTCTTGGGGTCGGAGATCCACTGATCCTCGGCATAGACCTTGGTGTCGCCGTCGACGTCCACGTTGCACTTCGCGATCTTGAACGCATAGGAGCCGTTGCCGGTGAACTTCTTGCCGTCCTTCATGAACGGTGAGCCCCAGCCGGCATCGTTGACGCCGAAGATCAGGTCGATGGTGTACAGATACTGTACGCCCTTGCCGGAAAGCGTCTTGTAAAGATCGGCATCGATCTTCTTGACGTCCGCAAGGCTGATGGCCTTAAGAGCCGACTTCTCGTACAGCTCGACGGCCTTGTTGTTCCAACCGTTCTCGGTGCCGTCGGCAAGCAGATACTGGCCGTGGGCGACCCAGGACGCGTGTGTGTCATCGGCCAGGGGCTTCGAACCGCCGCAGGCGGTCAGCGAAAGGACCATGGCAGCGACTAACAGTAACGCTACAAGTTTCTTCATGATTTTTCCCTCTCCTTTTCTCTTTGCGGAATGATGTTCATTCCGAGGTTTTACTTTATTACCACGGCCCGCCGCGCTCCCCGGGATTCAGGGCCTGACCCGGTGCGCACGGTCTTGTGCCGAGAGTAACCGATGTTTTTCAGCGGCGGATGAAGCCGACTGTGTACGGGACCCGGATATCCTCGCCCTTTCCGCCGCTTCGGAGCCGTTTCGCGGCTTCCACCGCTTCGGCGCCGATGGTGTAGAAATCCTGCCGGCAGGTGATGACGTCGTCCGCCACGTACTCCATCAGGCGGATGCCGTCGAAACCGGAGATCTTCACCTTCGAATCCTTCGGAAGCGCCCGTTTCGCGCCGATGGCCATTAGGTCGCTGGCGCAGACGATGGCGTCGTATTCCTCCTTCAGGCCTTTCACGATCTCATAGGCGCGCGCTTCGGAGAATTCGCCGTCCTCCACGCGGAGGCGGAGCTTCCGCTCCTTTGCCAGCCGCTCCATGGCCTTAAGCCGCATGTCCGTGACATAGGCGTCTTCCTTGCCTTTGAGATACAGGACCCGGTCGCCTTCCGCGCAGATCCGGGCGGCCGTTTCGTACTGGGCTTTTTCGTGGTCGACCATCACGGTCGAGACCTGATCGCCCTCCAGGACGGAATCCACCAGTACCATCCGGAGGCCGCTCCCGCGCGCGAGATCATGGATCTTCGCGTCATTTTTATTCAGGCCGAACACGATCAGCGTGTCCGCGTGCATCGAGTGGAAATACCGCGCCGTGTCCTCGCTCGAAAGCGATTCGATGGAGGTGTTGAACACGGTCACAAGTTCCAGGCTCTCCGTCCGGGCTTTGTCGTACGCGCCCAGGATGAGCTGCATGTTGATCTCGTCGATCTGCTGTGTCCTGTCGTTAATGTAGATGTACAGCGCGATACGGTTGTTCTTCTTGGAAGACAGCGCGCTCGCCACCGAGTTCGGAATGTATCCGGTCTTTTCAATGACCGCCATGACCCTGCGCCTGGTTTCCGCTGAGATCCCCGGATAGTCCTTCAGGACTTTGGAGACCGTCCCGGCGGAGACGCCCGCCATTTGTGCTACTTCTCTGATCCCTACTTTACCCGCCATTTTCTGACCTCTCAAGTTTTCGCCGATCCGATCAGCGTCCTGTCATGTCAAAAACAGCCGAATAAGAAAGCGCCGGTAAAGTATTGCTATCGGCATCTGTATCCCGTCATTTCTGATAATAAAAGGCCCTCACTCAAAGAAAACGATTTCTATCCGCATTGTAGACCATTCCTTTCCGGGAATCAAGGCTTTTTTTCATATTTTTCACAAAAAAGAAAACCGCCGCGGCCTGCCAGAAGGACCAGCAGGGGGGCGGCGGCCATCAGAGGAAGCGCGTACCGGACGTAGCCGTTGACCGGGGACGCGAAGCACATGAGGAGGTTCATGAGCGGCACCGAAAAGACGCACAAAAGGCGGAACCGTTTCCGCCGGAGCGCCTGCGTGATGGAGATCAGAAACACCCAGGTATAGGACGCCGGGTTGATGAGGAGGGAAAGAACCGGGATCGTTTTCATCTTCTTATACGCCGAGATGATCTCCCATTGCCCGCCCAGAAGGTACTTCGTGTATACGACGTCCCGGTCCGCCTCGCCCATCGCTCCTTTGATATACCAGACGTGGCCGATGTCATCGAGAAAGTAGGTCGGGTCCAGATATCCGAACGACTGGTTCACCAAAGACTCCAGAAACGATCCCGGGTGCTTCCTGAGCCAGTTGAAATAGAGGCGCCGGAACGCGCTGAAATGCTCGTCCCGGATGTTTTTCCGGTATCGGTTCTTGACCGGGTCCGCGTTCTCCGGATCATAACGGTCCCAGATCCCCTCGTAGACCACGATCCTGTTGATGACCGCGGCCTCCTCGGCCGTGACTTCGGCCCGATGTTTCCGGACGTAGTTCGCGGCCTGATTGAGCGGTACCGAGATGGCTTCCACCTGGTTCGCCGGCTTTATGCCCAGATGACGGACCCAGAAGATCCCCAGGCCCGCGTAAACAAGGCCGGCCGCAAGGAGCACCGCCACAGAGCGCCACAGGAGCGCCTTCTTTTTGAGATGGATCGGAACCAGCAGGAGAAGCGCCGGAAAGATCAGGAAGGCACCGTCGTTTCGAAGAAGGCAGGCAGCCGCACCGGAACCCGCCAGGATGAACCAGTCCTTTCTCCCGTGGTCCCCGAGAACGATCTTCACAAGAGCCAGGAGGAACGCGGTCACCAGGATAAAATACGACGTATCCTTCATGACAGCCTGCAGAAACGTCCAGAAGACCGGGCAAGCCGCGTAGAAAAGAAGCGCCAGGACTGCCGGCAGAAGCCCGGCCTTCCGGCGGATATAGGCTGAGACCGAGCCGAAGACCAGGGCGCCCAGAAGGATCTGGAAGAGCGCCACCGAAAAAGCCCCGCCCCAGTCGCCCAGACGCGAACCCAGGGAATACAGGCCGCCGAGAAGCATCGTCGACCAGTAGGGATGGTGTGTCGTCAGATCGTTCAGGCCGAAAAACATATTCAGCTGGTAGCGGCCGTCGTGCGGGAGGCTGCCGGGAAAGAAGACCGCGTACGGCCCCGCCCAAAGGACTATAAGAATAAGAGCGAACCAGAGGAATTGAAACCGCACCTTCCGTTTCGTCAGGTCTAAGGCCGGGCGTTCTTTCCGGGGCGCGCGGTCCAGCCACAGGAACAGGAGGTCCGTCAAGAACGTGAAAAAGATCCCCCGCCCCAAAAAGACGATCCCCGCGATCATCATCTGCGCTTTCCGGTACAGGATATACGTAAAGTCATGAGAAACGGAAAAGCTGTCCCCCAGGAACAGGAAAAGACTGAAAAGAGCCGCCAAAACCACTGCGTATACGAAAGGTCTCCGGGGCCTCAGGAAAACAGAGAAAAGATACAGGCATCCCGCGGCGCCCGTCATCAGCGCGAGGCAGACGTTCATCCCGCCGAATTCCGCCCGGAACATGGAGAAAAACGCCGGAAGTCCGCTCCCGAAGCCGGCTGAAAGGTCCAGCCGCGCAGGATCCGCGCCAAACGCATAGCCTGTCAAAAAGACCATTAAAAGGACGCCGAAGGCTTTCAGAAGCGTTCTCAAAAAGCCGGTCCGTCCCAAAGTTTCAGGTTTATCCGATGTCTTGCCTGTCATGCCGCCTCACCCTGAAAATGAAAGACCGGGAACGCGGCCCCTTAGACGGGCCGGCGCTCCCGGCAGCCTTTGTTATAATCCCGCGTGCAGTTTCGCGAATTTGGGGGACTTGCTGTCCAGCGCGTCGAAATCGCTCTCCCGCGGCATATCGGCGATGCCGCTCTCCAGGTAGTTCCTGAGGACGCCCGTCAGAATGAAGGGGCGTACGAACACGCTGTGGGCGGTGTTCCAGAGAAGCAGCGCCGCCACGGCGGCACAGATCAGAAGCACCGTCCCGGGGTCGTTCATGAACGCGGGCAGCGCGGTCTCCGTGCGCGCCGCGAACTCGGCGGCTTCCGCGGTCAGTCTCTCAAACGCGGCCGGGAACTGCGAGAAGATCAGGTAGAAGATCCCGAAGAACGCGCCGCCGATGAGTACGAGCGAGGCCAGGCCCATGCCGAAGATCCGGCCCAGGTTCTTCACGAGCGTCTTTCCGTGCTTGAAGAACAGAACGGCGCCTTCCGCGGTCGCGCGCATCGCTTTCTGTTCCCTGCGGAAGAAGACCCAGCCCAGGCAGCAGTCACACAGATAGGCGACCACGACCTGGATCGCCGAATTGACGGCGTCCGCGACGTTTCCGCCCGTCTGGCCGCCCACGGCGTTGCCGACCTTTGTCAGGCCCCTGCCGATCTGGTTGAAGATGCCCTTGATCACCGCGGTCGCGGCAAAATAGGCGGCCACGGTCGTGAAGCGCTCCTTCACGACGGCCTTGCCTTCCGCCAGCACGTCGTCCGGAAGTTTGCCTTCGGTGACGCCCTTCGTCATCATCGCGATCTGGCCCGCCTTATAGCGGTAGCTCACGAACCGCGTGATCACGATGAGCACGATGATGCCGATGACAAGACCGATCAGAAGGCCGATGAGCCCCTTGTCATTGACCTTGTCCATCACCAGGAATCCGGCTCCGGCAAATCCCGCAAGCAGGATGAACGCCAGGACGTCGATCCAAAACCGTCTCAGCGAAAACGTCAGTGTTTTTCTGTAGATCTCTTTGTTTGTCATATGATTTTTCCTCCTGCAGCATCCGGGCCGCCGGACCGGCGTGGCCGGGGCGGTCTTTTCAGACTGCATAAAGCCCGATCTACGTCCAATTATAATGATGCCCTCGGGGATTGTCCATAGTCCGGCCCTATTTCCTTGCCGCGCGCCGTATTGCTGCTTCCGCGTCCCCGGCGGCCTCATCGGAGATCAGGACCGCGTAGGGTCCGACGGAGAAGACGCGGGCCTGATCCAGAAGCTTCATCTGCTCCATGCCGTAGTTCTCAAAGAGACTGATCTGTTCCCGATGCCGCTTTCTGAGGTTTTTGAGGGCGGAAGCAGCCGCGTCGTCGTCCGCGAATTTGAGGACGCAGAGCTCGGCCGCGTCCATGTTGGAGGCCGGAAGGAAGAGGACGAGATCCTCCGCTTCTTCCGCGCCGATCCCGTAGTATTTCAAAAGCTCCCAGTCTTCGGCCGGGCGCATGCTGTCCGCGTTCTTCTGCACGGCGCGCGCCGCATCGGCGAGTTCCGCGGGCGTCTTTCCCCGGTCCACCTGGTTCCGGAGGACCAAAAGCACCGTCAGCATGAGGGCGCAGAGGACGCCCAGTTCCAGAAGCAGAAGGAGCAGGCCGTATCGTTTCGAAGTTTTCATCGGGGCACCCCCTCCCAGCCCTTCACGCATACGGTCACGTAGCGCAGGAAAAGCTGGTAATACGAGGCTTTGAAGTGGATCCCGTCCGACAGGTACAGATGCTGCTGCACCAGCCAGTGCAGGTCGATGTACGTCGCGCCCATGGCCGGGCAGTGGATGCGCAGCTCATCGTCGAACATCCAGGAGCGCGCCAGGTCCTCGCGCGTCGCGGCTAAGGCATTGCTGGGCGGCAGCAGGGCGCAGATATAGATATTCGCGTCCGGAACGGCCGCCCTGATCTTCGCGATCAGCCCCTCGTAACGTACGATGTATGACGGCGGGTCCTCGTGGTCCACGTCGCCCAGGCCTTTCACGAAGACGAAGTTCTTCGGCCGCGCGGCGATGGCCCGGTCCACCAGGCCGTCGATCTCTTTGAGCAGCACGCCGCGCTTATAGAATACCATGCTCTCCGGCAGGACGTTCTCCGTGACCAGGGCCTGCGCGATGGAATCGCCGATGAACGCCGTATCGCCGAGGCGGTTCCGGAACCACGCCAGTTCCTCCGCGGTCAGGAAGCGGACCGCGTTCGATTCCGCCTCCCGCTGCCAGGCTTCCAGCGTCAGCTCTTCTTCGGAGGGCGTCGATTCCGTGGGTTCGGTCTCAGTAGATTCGGTCTTAGGCGGTTCCGTCTCCGAAGGCTCCGTTTCGGAAGGTTCTGTTTCGGACGGTTCCGTCTCCGGCGGCTCGGTCTCCGTGGGATCCGTTTTTCCGGGTTCTATTTTTCCCGGCTCCGTTTTCCCGGGTTCCGTTTTCCCCGGGTCCTCCGGCGTTCCCGCTTTCTCCGGGATCAGCCGGTCAAGGCTTTGGTCCGTCAGGAAGGTCGCGCGGGAGTAACAGACCAGGACGCGGGCGCCCTTCATCGAATAAAGGAGGAGCTCCGGGTCGCCGTCAAAGTAGCGGGCGTCGACCACGGCGATCTCGCTGTAATTCCGGAGGAGCATCGGCAGCAGGCAGTTGAAATACGAGTCCTTGAGGACCAGCAGTTTTTCTTTCCCCTCCTGCGCCGTTTTCACCGTGAACATCCCGTAGTTTCCGCCCATGAAGACGCGGTACGGGTCATCTGACTCCAGTTCCTCCATCGCATAAACAGACGTCCGGACGCCGTCCAGGCCTTCGATCCGGACGGTCACAGGTGTTTCTTTCCCGTCAGCGGGAACAGGGATGAAGATCTCGTCCGCCGCGCCCCGGATCCCCGATGCCGCGGCCAAGGTCCCGCAGAACGATGAAGAGACCTTTTCCAGCGTATATGCTTCCGCCTTCTGGTCAAGCCCTTTCAGGATCTCCGGCAGGGCCGCCCGCGCGCCTGCGGTGGTCCAGTGGTGGTCCGTATGATAATAAACGTCTTCCTTCTCCGACGCCCTTAGAAGCGGCCCCGTCACGTCGCAGGCCCGGACGCGGGGGGAGAGGTCCTCCGCCAGGACCGTCGCCCAGGAAGTCCGGCATTTTTCGGCCAGCCGCTCGCCGTCCGCGGCCCACGGGAGGTCGTCCGTCAGGATCTCCGCGGCCTCCGGCACCACCGCGAGCGTCACGTCGAAGCCCCAGCTGTCCGCCAGCCGGTTCACGGCCGCAAGCGCCGATGGCGCCGCCTCCCCCGCATGGATCACGGGGTCTGAGAAGAGCCGCCCGTCCCTGCCGATCCAGACGCCGCCCGAGAGCGAATTTCCAAGGGCTCTGGAGACCGCCGCGTCCAGCTCGACCATCGCGTCCCGGCCCAGGATCCGGTCCTTCGCGTACTCCTCAAAGCCGCGTTCGAACCGCCCGTCCAGGAGGCTCCCGCCGCCAAGGGACGGGAAGGCCGCGAGTTCCCGCCGTTCGGACGCGCTCACGTCTTTCTTCGGATAAACGGCGTTGACCAGCGCGAACAAAAGCCACAGGAGCATGAAGATCAGCCCCGGCAGCGCTGCCCGGTCTTTTTTATCCTTTTTTTCGCGGTCATTCCGTCTCATCGGTCACTCCGTACGGTTCAAAGGCCCCAGAAAGGCCTCAGAACCGGAAATACAGGAAGGGGTTATAGCTGTCCCGGATGATGGCGCACAGGGACAGCACAAAGAGCAGGATCGTCACGATCAGGCTCACGGTCTTGCTTTTATTGAACAAAGCGTCTTTCAGGCGCTTCACGGCCGGCAGGATCCCAAGAAGCCCGAAGGCCGCCACGGGGCCGTAGCCGGTCAGGATCTGCCGGAAGGAAATGGCCGGTTCGCCCGGGAGGAGGCCGGTCATCGACAGCAGGTAGCGCCCAAGCTCCCCAAGATCCGTGATGGCAAAGATCATCCAGCCCACCACGACCACGAGCGCCGTATAAAGAAGCCCCAGGAAGCGGTGTTTCTGAAGCCGATCCCCGAAGAGGTACTTCTCCAGGATGAGCCAAATGGCGTAGTACAGGCCCCAGATCAGGAAATTCCAGCCCGCGCCGTGCCAGATGCCGGTCAGAAGCCACACGACCAGGATGTTCCGGATGTGCTTCCACACAGGCACGCGGTTCCCGCCCAGCGGGATGTAGACGTAGGTTCGGAACCAGCTGCCCAGCGTCATGTGCCAGCGCCGCCAGAATTCGGTGACGCTCCTGGAGGTATAAGGCGCGTCGAAGTTCTCCGGGAGGCGGAAGCCGAACATCTCCCCGATGCCGATGGCCATGTCCGAGTAGCCGGAGAAATCGTAATAGATCTGCAGCGTGAAGGCCAGCGCGCCCAGCCAGGCGCCGGCGACTCCCGGCGTCCTGCCCTGCCGGATCGCCTCGAAGAGCTCGCCCATCGTATTCGCGATCAACACCTTCTTGGCCAAGCCGAAAACGAAGCGCCACAGCCCCTCGAACAGCATCCTGCCGTTCAGCGGATGATGGTCCAGCTGCGCCTCGATGTCGCGGTACTGCACGATGGGCCCCGCGATCAGCTGCGGGAACAGCGAGATGTACAGCGCGAACGACAGGAGGTCCTTCCGCGGGCTGACCCGCTGCCGGTAAACGTCGATCACGTACGACAACGCCTGGAACGTGTAGAACGAAATGCCCACTGGAAGGGCGATCTCGATCCGGCTCCCCGGGCTGAAGACCGAGAATACAAACGCCGCGTACTTAAAGAAAAAGAGAAAGGCCAGGTTCGCCGCGACGCTGAAGATCAGGTGCAGGCGAAGCAGGCCTTCACGCATGCCCCCGGCCCGCGCCCGATCGATCAGGCGGCCGAAGGCATAGTTCATCCCGATGGAAAGCAGCATGAGGAGCAGGCAGACCGGCTCTCCCCACGCGTAAAAGATGAGGCTCGCCGCGACCAGCACCGCGTTTTTGGCGCGCGCGGGCACCAGCCGGTACAGAAGCCATACCGGCGGAAAGAAAAACAGTAAAAAGGTAATGCTGGAAAAGACCATCGAAGAGCCTCAGGTTTCCGATTCTTTCATATCGATCTCATGCTGTCCGCAGCCGTTGAAAGCCGCAAAGCGTCTGAACATGCGCCCAAGCTCCGTCCGCAATTTTCGGGTCTCCCGGATCCCGGGCTCCCACCAGAGTCCGTTGACCCTGAGGACGCCGTTCTTCCGGTCCGCGGTGCAGTCGATCCGCCCGCCCCGAAAGGACGTCTTCCATCAGGGCCTCGTCCGCCGAAAGATGATAAAAGTCTTGTGCCGGAGACCGGCCCGTTTTCACGGATATAGGCCAGGGCCTGTGCTCCAGGTCCGCCAGCTCAGGAAAACGTTTTCCCAGCTCCTGCAGCATGAACCGCTCAAAGCCCCGCACCCGGGACTGCAGCGTCAGTTCGGCGTTTCGGCCGCACACGTCCACCGGATCGAGCTTCAAAAGCACGAACTGTCGCGCCTGCTGTTTTCCGATGGTCCTCATAGACGATCCTTCACCGTGAGTCTTCTCTATCTCTACTGATCGTTTCGTTTCGAAGTCATTCCTTTGTTATGGAGAACACCATATGAAATGATTGCGGAACGCCTTTTTCTGCGGGCGAAAGCCCTAAAGCCGTCCGGTCATATCCGTTCTTTTCCACTTGGCAGTCAACAGTGATGCCATCAGAGGCATACTGAAAACCTTCAAAGTAATGCGAAACGATCGTTTCCTGCAGTTCTTTCCATGCCGTGCCAAGGATCCCGAAATCCTTATCCGTACAGGCAAATGCTCTGGCGGCAAGCAGCATATGCACCATACAGCTTGCCGGATAATCGGCCTCGGTCCTGTAGTCGAAACGAACGCTTTTTACCTCTTCGCCATCGACAGAATATTCGTACTTGGGAAGATACGACTCCTCCGGTGCAAGAACGGAAAACGTCGGACTGTCGACCCAGTACTCGTCTTTGACCCACTCACCGTCGGAGTTCAGGGTGGCGTTAAAATCGTATTCATTCCAGCCTGCCATCCGGTTGTAGTTCTCACTGAATTCCGCAACAGTCACCGCGCCGCGGTGCTTCGGCATGTTCGCGCTATAGAAACTCAGGAACAACAGTCCGAATGAGGCGAGAAGCACTCCTGCGTAAATGAAGCCGCGATAATTCTTTTCGTCCTTCAGATCCAGAACGGATCCGCCTTCCCATTCCAACCGGTCGCCGTCACTGCAGGCTTTCATGCTTTTCCAAAGCCTTATCCAGGCGTAAACAGGGATCTGAAGTCCCATGCCTCGAAGCAGGACCTTCCATGTCCGCTCCAATCCGTTCCTATACGAAAGGCGGTTTCCTTCCTCATACGTGACCCGCAGTCCCAGGATCCATTTTCCGAGTGTCGTTCCAAACAGTCTCAAAAGAAGTGGTTCGAACAAAAGCAGCGTGAGCATCCCAAACGCCGGAATCAGGACGGAAGACAGAATACGATGATTCGCAATATTGACGTTACATACATTAATCATGAAAAGATCCCAAAGCAGACTGCAAAAAAACAAGTCCAGACTGCGGGCAAGATAACGCCGGATCGGCGCCTGAACCGGAGGTATAACGTCTCTCTGATAGAGCGTCTCCTCGCTTTTCCAAGTTTCAGGCGGTCCTTCCCGATAGGAGGCGATATAACGGTCAGCGTCCATCGAACTGTACGTGACCCGGTCATCCCGGATCTCCCGGCAGACCCGCTGAGAGTTCAAAAGTTCCTTTTCTTCCCGTCCCAGAGAACGAAGCTGTTTCTCCAGCACAGGCCCCATTTCCAGCTTTTCTTCCTTCAGCAGCTTGATATCTTCCAGCGGGATCCCCAGAAGGCGCAGCAATTTGATCTTCAAGAGTTGCTCCCTGTCCTCTTCGGAATACTCCCGATAGCCGTTTTCTTCCCGCTCAGGGGACAAGAGTCCTTCCTTCTCATAATAGCGAATCGTCGCACGCGGAATCTTGGTAAGCTCTTCCAGTTCTTTGATCTTCATGGCTAAACCCTCCTTTACGAAATCAGCATAAAGGCTAAAGCAGGTTTACAGTCAAGTATTATCTGTCCGGTTTTCGTAAACTTCTTTTGGGTTCACCACCTGTTCACGACCCGCTTCGGCACCCGGCCCTCCGCCGCGTCGCGAATATCTTCCGCGATCATGTCGTAGCTCCGGCGGAAACTTGTGGCTGTGATGCCCGCGATATGCGGGCTGAACAGGAGCTTCTCCGCAACTTCCGGCGGCGCCAGAAGAAGCGGATGGTCCGGCCGGACCGGCTCGTTGTCCAAGGTGTCCAGGGCTGCCATGGCAAGCTTTCCTGAACGGAGCGCTTCCAATAGGGCGGCGTCATCCACCAGCTCCCCGCGGGCCGTGTTGACCAGCATCGCCCCGTCCTTCATGGCCGAAAAGAAAGCCTCGTCCGCCATTCCGGCGGTCTCTTCCGTGACCGGCACATGCAGGCTGATGATGTCGATCTCTTTAAGCAGGTCCGCTATCCCGCAGCAGGTCACGCCAAACGCCGCCTGCACCTCCGGGGAGGGCGGTAACTTGTCCGTGCACAGGATCCTTTGCACGCCAAAGGCCTTCAGGAACTCCGCCGTCTTCCTGGCGATGTCCCCAAAGCCCACCAGGCCCACGGAGCAGTCCGCGAGTTCCCGGAGATCGCCCCGCTGCATGTAGCCTTCCTTCACCGCGATCTGCCGGCCGGCCCGGACCGCCCGGTCCCCGCCGGCCACGTCCCGCAGCATGCCCAGCATCAGAAGCACCGCCTGCTCCGCCACCGCAGAGGCGTTCATGCCCTTGCTGTTGCAGACGTAAACGTGTTTCTTCCGGGCCGCGTCCAGATCGATCAGGTTGAACCCGACGCCCTCTGAATGGATCAGTTTCAGGTTCGGCATAGCCTCGATCAGCGCGGCGGTAACCGGCGCGATGGCGTCCGCCACGATGAATTCCGCGTCGCCGGCCAGTTTCAGGTATTCCTCCGCGTTCAGCCCTTTGGGGGCCTCAGCAAGCTCCAGTTTCCAAAGATAACTGTCCGGCGCCGCAAAACGCGCCACGTTCCCGGCCTTGCCGATATGCAAAAGTTTCATGATTCCGTTCTCCTCCGGGGCAGCTCAGCCATGGGTTCAGCGCCTGTAAACGTCTGCGGCGTCTCCGGCCGCAAGGGCCTTTTTGGCCATCTCCGTGTAAAGGCCGCGCTCATGGGCCAGCATGTTTTCCGTGTAACTGGGGTCCGTGTGCGGGTTCCTGGGAAGCGGCACATCCTGCTCGCCCGCCAGAATGTCCTGGACCTTCCGGATGTCCACAGTATGTGCGCTGCTGTTATCCGCCACGGCCACGGCCGCGGCTACGCCGGCGGCCTGGCCGGTTCCGATGCAGTTCGGGATCAGGTTCACGTTGTCGATGGCCAGCTTGTCCGCCGAGATGTGCCGGCCGGGGGCCAGCAGGTTCTCCACTTTCTGCGGAAGGATGGAGCGGTACGGGATCTCGATGGGCGCGTTGTCGTTCAGACGGTCCACCGTGCTGTGCCAGGCGATGCAGTCGTCGTGCTCCTTCGGGAACGCCCAGTCGTTATACGAAATGACGTACTCGCCAACGATGCGGTGGGACCCGCGGGTCCCCAGCTGAGGCGCGATGTCGTACAGATATGCGTCCTTGAAGACCTCCGGGCAGGCTTTCCTGTAGTAGTCCACCACCCGGCGGATGGCCAGACGGGTCTTCATCTCGGTATCGGTCAGATCGTCGATCTTAGAACAGTCGTGCTTCGGGATCCAGTTGTTCATCCAGCATACGTCATCGACAGGAGATGCGAAAATATTGGCGTGGAAGCCATGGATCTTCTCAACGCCCTGGCACAGGGCCCTGTTCTCTTCCGGATGCAGGGTCCGCCACCGGTCATAGGCTCTGTAGCTGAAGCCCCCGATGCGGTATACCAGCGCCGTCATAGAGCAGCGGCATTGATCCTCAATGGCGGAAGACGTAGGCGCGCCGGACAGGCGGCAGAGGTCCGCATCGCCGGTGGCGTCGATCACGACCTTGGCAAGGACGGCCTTGCGGCCTTCCTTGCTTTCAAAGATGACGCCCTTGCAGACGTTCCCTTCCATGATGGGTTTTGTGCCCCAGCAATGATAGAGGACCCGGATGGAATCCGCGTGCTCGTTCAGCATCACGTCCATCTCGATCTTCATCTGGTTGGGCTCCACGGTATAGGCGTGGCAGACCATGTCGCGGGTGGTGCCGCCCACGAGCCGGTAATAATTCATCAGCAGAGGGTCGGTACTGCCGGTCAGTTCCTCCGGCGGTCCCGCCACGGCGCCGGGGATCCTGGAAAGGCGGGTAAACCACTCCTCCGCGAGGCCCCGGACGTAGACCTTCTCATGGAAGGACAGGTTTGGGATCAGCAGCACATAGCCGCCGGTCACGTCGCCGCCGCCGTAGCCGTACCGCTCCATCAGGATGACGTTTTTGCAGCCGGCCCGGGCAGCCGCGATGGCCGCGCTGTGGCCGGCGGAACCGCCGCCCACCACCAGGACGTCGCACTCGTCATATACGGGAACCGTGGTCTGCGGCTCGATATATGTCTTTGCGCTCATTCGAACATACCTCCGTACCATATTTGGTCTTTTTTCTGCTCTCATTATACGCCGGACAGGCGGGAATATCAAACCTAACCTTCCGGGCAGGCAAGGAAAGGGGCTCCCGCAGGATCTGCGGGAGCCTCTTCTTTGAGGATCGTCTGCTTGTCTCTTTGTGACGTCAGATGCGGATCCAGGGCGCCTGGGCCTCAAACAGCTTGTCGACCATCTCCTTGATCTCCTCCAGGGAGCACATGGTGGCGGTAAGCGGATCGAAGTAGCAGGCCTGGTAGATCTTGTCCCGGTCTCCGGTAAGGGCGCCTTCCACAGCCAGTTCCTCGCAGCGGGCGCTGACATTGTTCAGCAGGGCGAGCTGCGGCGGAAGCGGACCCACATGGATGGGCTCCAGGCCCTTCTGGCTGGCCAGCACCGGCACCTCAACGCAGCAGCCTTCCGGCAGGTTATCGATCAGGCCGAAGTTCCGCACGTTTCCGTTGAATTCGTACGGGGTCCTGTCGCCGAAGACCGCGTTGAAGATGTAGGCCGCATACTCGTGGCCGCGGGCCAGATCGACAGGCTCCTTCATGAAGGCGCCGAATTCCCGTTTCCTGCGGGTCACATGCGATTCCTCGCCGGGCACGCGCGGGGTCTTGTTCCATCTTTCAAGCCTGTCCAGGCCCGGGTTCCAGCCGGTACCGTGGGTGCAGTACTTCTCCAGAAGATCGGGACGCTTGCGGAACCACCAGACGTACTCGCTGTTGTGTCCCGAAGACTCCGTGACGTAGTAGCCCAGGTGCAGGAACATCTCGTTCCGGACCTGCTCCTCGTTGTAAATGGCCGGGTTCTCGGTGATGGCCTTCCGGATGAGCGGGATGGCGTCCTTGCCGTTCCAGTCGAACTTGATGTAGTGGGCCTGATGGTTGATACCGGCGCAGGTGTAGGTGATCTCGTCCATAGGCGCGCCGATCCAGCCGGCAAGCATTTCCGCGGTGCCCTGGACGCTGTGGCACAGGCCGCTCGTCCGCACCGGGGAGATCTCCTGAAGCGCCCGGCAGACCATCGCCATCGGATTCGTGTAGTTCAGGTAGATCGCGTCCGGGCAATAGATCTCAATGTCCTTGACGATCGCGATCAGATCCGGGAGCACACGGAGGAAGCGGAAGACCGCCGACGGGCCGCGGGTATCGCCCACGACGATGGAGCAGTTGTACTGCTCGGGGATGATCAGCTCGTTCAATTCCGCCTGATCGTTGCCGACACGGATGGTGGTGACCACGCCGTCCGCGCCGGGAAGCACGTCGCGCCTGTCCGTGGATGCCTGGATGGTCGCGGGATAATTGCCGGCATCGATGATGCGCTGGACGCACATCTTGGCGTCTTCCAGCGCGTCCGGATCGATGTCCACCAGACCGATGACAGCGTCCTTAAACGCCGGGAAGGTCAGCAGATCGCGGACAAGGTTCCGCGTGAACGTGACGCTTCCCGCTCCGATGAAAACTATTTTTTTACTCATGTAAGTCCCTCCTTCGGAAAAAATAGTCTGCCTATAGGTTCCTGTCTGTAATTGCCTAATATTTTACTTGTATCGTCAGGAATTGTCCATAGCGAAGAACGCGCTCCGCGCTCCGTGCTTTTCCGGAGCGCGGAGCGGATGATTGAAAAGCACCGCCGGGTCTGTTATGATGAGAAAAAGACGATCTGTACGGAAAGGAGAAACATGAATATTCCGGAGAATTTTCTGAATAACCAGGCGTTTGACGCCAGGGCCATCGGCTTTAACAGGCAGCTGATCCCCAGCATGATCAACCGCGGCGTCCACAAGGATACGAACATCGGCTACAAAGTCTATCCGGACGGCAAGGTATGGGTGAGCCTCTACGGGCCTACGGCCAAAGAAGTGAAGGCCGGCCCGCCGGAGAACCTGGTGTCGCTTACATTGGAAGAGGACGGCATGTGGACCGGGACCATCCAGTACGCAGATCCGGGCCTCAAGCAGCTCATCTTCTACGTGGACGGCGTGCGCGTGGTCAACCCGCTGGCGCCCATCGGCTACGGCTGGGGTTACGGCATCAACTACATCGAGGTCCCGGACACGGACCAGGACTACGTCCTGATCAGGGACGTGCCGCACGGGACGGTCTCACAGGATTACTTCTTCTCCGAGGTCACCGGCGAGTGGGAGTGCTGCTACGTCTACACGCCGCCCGGATACCGTGACGACACGGACAAAAAGTACCCGGTCATGTACCTGCAGCACGGCGGCGGCGAAAACGAGGCCTGCTGGACGCACCTGGGCAAGGTGAACTTCATCATGGACAACCTGCTGGCGGAAGGCAAAGCCGTCCCGTTCATCATCGTCATGAACAATGCGATGATGCAGGTCAACACCGACGGGAACCCCCGTCTGGACACCGCGCAGTTCAACGATATGGTGATCCGGGACAGCATTCCGTTCATCGAATCGCATTACCGCGCCATCCCGGACAAGAAGGCCCGCGCCATTGCCGGCCTTTCCATGGGCTCGCTGCTCTCCGGTGAGATGATCATGGCGCACTACGATCTTTTCGGCTCGGCGGGCCTCTTCACCGGCTATTCGTATCCGGACATCCCCGGCATGCGGAAGGACCAGACCGGGCAGTTGAAGGCCCTGGACGACGCGGAGACCTTCAACCGCGAGGTCGATCCGTTCTTCGGCGCCATCGGCGATATGGAAGTGTCGCTGCCGCTGTTCGAAAAGGAGCGCGAACTCTGCAGGGAGAAAGGGATCCGGTACATCCAGAAGATCTACCCGGGCTATCATGAATGGCGCGTCTGGCGCGCGGCCTTCCACGACTACGCCCAGCTCGTGTTCAAAAACCTGTAATTCCGGGCCGGCTGCATCCCGCGTCAGGGCCCCGGAAAGGCCCCGGAAACCGCTTCGTTTCCGGGGCCTTTTCGGTTTCCGGTCCGTGTTCACGCTTTTTACGGCCGCGTGTTCAAACTTTCCGCTTGACAAGTTTATCGCGTTACTGTATCATAAACGAAATTACAATTAAAGGATAGAGGCGCGGTCGTCAAGAGTACCGCGGACGAAAAAGGCTCCGCATAGCCGTTGTCCGCGCGAAAGGGACTGCCGCCGAAGGCCGGCCACAGCGTACCCCGGCCTGGGCAGGCGGACAACATCCGTCTGACTGTCGCATTCTGCGGAGAGCTATGTATTGGTTGTGAATCATATTTCCGGCAACGCCTTTTAAGGCGCGGAGGATGAATTCATAAACACACGCGGGCCGATGCGGATGCATCGGTTTTTTCTTTTTGGAGGAGGACAAAATGGCAGGAAATTCGGTTTTCAAAGGCGTCGCGACTGCGCTGATCACACCGCTCTATGCGGAAGGCGTGGACTATGAATCGTTCGGCCGGCTCATCGACTGGCAGATCGAAGAAGGCGTGCAGGCGCTGGTCATTGCCGGGACCACCGGCGAGGGCTCCACGCTGTCGGACGAGGAGCATCGGGAAGTGCTTCGCTACTCTGTCGAACGGACGGCGGGGCGCGTGCCCATCATCGCCGGCACCGGCTCCAACGACACCGCCTACGCGGTCGATCTGACGCAGTACGCCTGCGAGATCGGCTGCGACGCGATGCTGGTCGTGACCCCCTACTACAACAAGGCGACGCAGAAGGGCCTGATCAAAATGTACGAGACCATCGCGGACGCGTCCACGAAACCGCTGATCCTCTACAACGTGCCCTCCAGGACCGGCGTCAATATTGAGCCCGCCACCTACCTGGCGCTCGCGGACCATCCGATGATCAGCGGCATCAAGGAAGCGAACGGCAACATTTCGAAGATCGTGGAGACCTTCGCGCTGGTCGGGGACAAGCTGGACATCTATTCCGGCAACGACGATCAGGTGGTCCCGCTCCTTTCCATGGGCGGCAAGGGCGTGATCTCCGTGCTTTCGAACGTGATGCCGAAAGAGACCGTGGAAATGTGCGAACGCTTTTTCCGGGGCGACGTAACAGGCAGCGCGGCCCTTCAGATGAAGTACCTGCCGCTGATCAACGCCCTGTTCTCCGAGACGAACCCCATCCCCGTCAAGAGCGCGATGGCCGCCATGGGCTGGTGCGAGAACTATGTCCGCCTGCCGCTGACGCCCATGGAAGAAGCGCACGAGCAGGCGATGTTCGCGCTGATGCGCGCGCACGGGCTGATCCGGTAAACGACCCGGGGACCGGAAAGTTTCCCCTGGTAAGTGCGGGCCGGTCTGTAAGCCCGCGAAAGGAGCGCTATGAGAATTCTGTTATCCGGACTCGGCGGACATATGGGCGCCGAAGTCGTCAAACTGATCCGGAGCGGGAAATACGCGATGGAGATCAAGGCCGGCGTGGACCCGAACGGGGCAAACGATTCCGGCATCCCGTGTGCGGCCGCTTTCGCGGACGCGGATACGGACGTGGACTGCATCGTGGATTTTTCACACCATTCCGCGACGGAGGACTTGCTCCGCTTCGCTGTGGAGAACCGCCTTCCCCTGGTGCTGGCCACCACCGGCCAGACGGAGGAAGAACTGCGGATGATCCGCGGCGCGTCGGCAAAGATCCCGCTTTTCTTCGCGGCGAACTTCTCCATCGGCGTCGCGCTCCTCATCGAGTGCGCGAAGAAGGTGGCCGCAGCGCTGCCGGACGCGGAGATCGAGATCGTGGAGATGCACCACGACCGGAAGCTGGACGCCCCCAGCGGGACCGCGCTCGCCATTTCCAAAGCCCTTCAGGAGGTCCGTCCGGAACTGACCGCCCACAGCGGCAGGACCGGATTCGGGAAGCGGGCGCCCGATGAGATCGGCATCCACTCCGTCCGGATCGGGAACCTGGCCGGGATCCACGAGGTGATCATCGGCACCGGCACCCAGACCCTGACGCTGAAACACGAAGCGCATGACCGCGCCCTGTTCGCGGAAGGCGCGCTTTCGGCCGCGGCCTTCCTCGCGGGGAAGCCGGCCGGCCTGTATAACATGACAAGCCTGTTCTGACCGGTCCATAGAAAGGAGACATCATGAACATTGCGATATACGGATACGGAAACCTGGGAAGAGGCGTGGAAGCGGCGCTCCTGAAGAACCCCGATATGCACGCCGTGGGCGTGTTCACGCGCAGAGACCCCAAAACGATCGAGACGCGCACCGGCATCCCGGTATACGCGGCCGCGGACATTCTGAACTTCCGGGATCAGATCGACGTGGTGATCATCTGCGGCGGCTCCGCGACGGACCTTCCGGAGATGACGCCGATGCTCGCGGAGCACTTCAACGTCATCGACAGCTTCGACCATCACGCGCACATCCCCGCGCATTTCGATGCCGTGGACAGGGCCGCACGGGAGAGCGGGCACATCGCCCTGATCTCCGCCGGCTGGGACCCGGGCCTGTTCTCTTTAAGCCGGGTCTACGCCTCTGCGGTGCTCCCCGACGGCGAGACCTATACGTTCTGGGGCCGGGGCGTGAGCCAGGGCCACTCCGACGCCATCCGCCGGATCCCGGGCGTCCTGGACGCGCGCCAGTACACGGTGCCCGTGCCGGAGGCGATGGACGCGGTGCGCCGCGGCGATCAGCCTGCGCTCACGACCCGTGAAAAGCACACCCGCGAATGCTACGTGGCGGCGGAACCCGGCGCGGACCTCGAAGCCATTGAGGAAGCCATCAAGACGATGCCCGATTATTTCGCGGACTACGATACGACCGTGAATTTCGTCACGCTCGAGGAGCTCCGAAAGAACCACGCGGGCCTTCCGCACGGCGGCACCGTGATCCGTTCCGGCCGTACCGGCTTTGACAATGAGCACACGGAGACCGTCGAGTATACGCTCAGCCTGGATTCGAACCCGGAGTTCACCGCCGGCGCCATCGCGGCATTTGCGCGCGGCATCTATAGGATGCACCGGCGCGGCGTCACCGGCTGCCAGACGGTCCTGGACGTAGCGCCCGCGGACCTTTCGATCCTCACCCCGGAACAGCTCCGGCATGAAATGCTGTAAGACTTATGATCTGCGGGAACATCGGCATCAATGAACAGAATCATCTGACGTTCGCGGGGCAGGATACGGTGGAACTGGCCGCCCGGTTCGGCACGCCCCTCTACCTGATGGACGAGCAGCAGATCCGGAAAAACCTCCGGACGTATAAGGAAGCCCTTGCGGAGGCGTTCGGCGAACGGACCGCGGTACTCTACGCCGGAAAGGCCTGCGCGTTCACGGAACTGTACCGCATCCTGAAGTCCGAAGGCGCCGGGATCGACGTGGTCTCCCTAGGCGAGCTCCACACCGCCATGCGCGCGGACTTCCCGGCGGAGGATGCCTGTTTCCACGGAAACAGCAAGACGGATGCGGACCTTCTCTATGCGGTCCGCGCCGGCGTCGGCCTGATCTGCGTGGACAATGAGGACGAGCTCTTCGCGCTGGACCGGATCGCCGGGCAGGAGGGCGCGGTCCAGAAGATCCTGATCCGGGTCACGCCGGGCATCGACCCGCACACCTATGACGCGGTCAACACCGGGAAAGTGGACTCCAAGTTCGGGAACGCCATCGCCACGGGCCAGGCGGAAAAGATCCTGCGCGAGGCTTTTCAGTTCCGAAACGTCAACGTCTGCGGGATCCACTGCCACGTGGGCTCGCAGGTCTTTGCCGAGGACGTGTTCGAACGCGCGGCGGACGTCATGCTGCGCTTCATGGCGGAGATCCGCGAAAAATGCGGCGTCACGCTGGAGATGCTGGACCTGGGCGGCGGCTACGGCGTCCGGTACACGGAGGACGATCCGGTCCTCGATATCCGGCAGAAGACGCTGGAGGTCGCTGAACAGGTCTTTTCGACCTGCGCCGAACTGGATTTCCCTGTGCCTTTCATGATGCTGGAGCCCGGGCGGAGCATCGTCGCGGACGCCGGCATGACGCTTTATACGGTGGGTTCGGTGAAAAGGATCCCCGGCTATAAGGCCTACGTGGCCGTGGACGGCGGCATGTCCGACAATCCGCGGTACGCCCTCTATAGATCGCGGTATACCTGCCTTTTGGCGTCGGGTGTGATGGCGGGCGCCGAAGAAACCGCTTCAGACGCGGAAGACGCGCCGGGGGCCGCCGCCGGCGCGTTAAATACGCGCGCGACCGAGCTCTTCAGCGTGGTCGGCCGCCTCTGCGAAAGCGGCGATATCCTGCAGGAGAACGTCCCGCTGCCGGAAACGGTCGCGCGGGGCGACGTCCTGGCCGTCTGCACCACGGGCGCCTACAATTACGCGATGTCCTCGCGGTATAACCGCCTGCCGCGGCCGCCCATCGTCATGCTGAACAAAGGAAGTGCGCGGGTCGTGGTCCGGCGGGAGACGCTTGAAGATGTCTCGGCGATGGACATATAACAAAAAAGCCCTTCGGAGCGCTTTGGCTCCGGGGGGCTTTTGTTCTCTTCAGTTCAAATACTGCTCTGCCCAGGTCTTCAGTTCCTCGGCGGAGGCGCGGGCCGGGAATCGTTTTCCCGGTCTCACGTCGGCCTTTGTGAGCTCCGCGGCGCGGGCCGGCGCCTCATCGCCCATGGGGCTCGTTCCGGAGGTCGCAAACAGGACGACCGTCTTCCCGGTAAAGTCATACGCTTCCAGGAACGTGTCGATGACCGACGGCTCGCGGTACCACCATACCGGGAAGCCCACGAAGATCACGTCCGCGTCCGCGACCGGCGCATCCGTGTCCGCAAGCGCGGGCCGGCAGGACTTGTCCTGCATCTCCACCGACGAGCGCGATTTCTTGCTCATCCAGTTCAGGTCGGCTTTCGTGTACGACACGGCGGGCCGGATCTCATACACGGGCGCGCCGATGCCCTCGGCCAGCCTTTTGGCCAGAGCCGCAGTCGTTCCGCCCGCGGAAAAGAACGTCACCAGCGCTTTCATCAGGCTTCCCTGCCAAGTTCGGCTTCGACCGCCTTCCGGACGTCGGCCATGTCCACGGTGGGCTCGAAACGGGCAATGACCTTGCCTTCGCGGTCCACCAGGAACTTCGTGAAGTTCCACTTGATGTAAGCCTTGTCGCCGAAGACCTTGTTGTTCATGTCCGAGAACTTCTTCAGAGCCGCGTTCCTGAGGCCCTTGCCGAATCCTTCAAAGGGCTTCTCCGATGCAAGATATGCGAACAGCGGATCGGCAGTCTCGCCGTTCACGTCGATCTTTGCAAACTGCGGGAACTCCGTGCCGAATTTCAGCGTACAGAATTCGTGGATCTCGTCGTCGCTGCCCGGCGCCTGACCCGCGAACTGGTTACAGGGAAAGTCCAGGAT
>JAEEGL015277193.1_pt1 | contig 25155 bp, 19 predicted proteins | sample 9134231 | NCBI WGS metagenome assembly JAEEGL01 (sample SAMN16246548, study PRJNA631951) | gut metagenome | biome: gut microbiome; feature: rumen; material: fiber-attached | host: Bos | place: Iran: Karaj | collected 2018-10 | reverse complement strand
GTTGTCGCCATTGGCGGCGATAAACCGTTGCGCAATCATGGCCGCCACCACGGTTTTGCCCAAACCCACCACATCGGCGATAAAGCATCCGCCGTGCCGCATCATAATGTCGTACCCTTGCACCACAGCATCGCGCTGATAGGTGAGGTCGTCGTAATTGTCGGGAAGATGAGGGACGAAATGGTCTTCGACCTGATTGCCGAAATGGTCGATGAGCATCCGCATATAGAGTTCGTATGGCGTAGGCTGGTGCTCAGGCGCCGCGAGATGAGTGACGTCCACGATGCGGTTCACGTCATCCATAGTCACGGGTATGGCGTCGTTCCACAGCTGCTGAAATTCCTCCTCGCAGTAATGCACATCGTCATAATCCTTTATGGCCACATTCAGCTCATAGCGAGGCGGTTCGGTGGTACCGAGCCCTTGCGCGCTGAGGTTGCTGCTGCCCATAATGACCCAGCCGTCGCTATGCTCGCTGTGGCTCTTCGGCAGACAGAGATAGAACTTCGCGTGGAGGTCTTTGGTGGGATGAATGCGCAGTTGCAAACGTCCGTCGGCGATGTCGGCGCAGAACTGGCGGATGCCGTCATCCACATCGGAAGCGTATTCCGACTGATAGACATCGCGGAGGAAATCCTCGCAATATTGTTCGAGACTCGCCTCCCTGTCGCCGAAAAACAGTTTGCCGGCAGCCTGCGACTGTCGGAAGAGATTGTTGATATTGATGCCGACGAGAATGCGGATTTCGCTGACATTCTCCAGCTCCTTGCGCAGTTTGAAGTAGCCGCTGGAACGAAAATAGCCAACCACGGCATGGAAGATGTCGAAGTCGGCCATGGCGGAGGCGATACCGTGGAACTTGTCCATCAGCCTCGTCTCAATATTATTGAAAAACTTGGTGCTCATAGGCTTGGCGTTTGGGGCGCTTCGCCTTTCGAGCGGTCACAAAAAAGAATCCGTGAACTTCTGTCTGGACCGAGGTTCTCGACTACCTACACTACAAACAAGAAAGCCCACGGATACACCGTGAGCATCTCTGCTTTCTTGAGTAGTGAGGTTGAAATTGTCGAGATTTCGGTCCACTTGAAAAGCAAAAACGCTTTATGTCAATATGTTATTTGTCTTTTTATTCTTCTATTGTCTCGTATATATTACTCGTTTTTAGTTTAAGATTCCGATTGCTTTGGGCGGCAAAGATAGGAATTTTTTGGAAGGGTTGGGAATTATTTATTGTTGTAACATCGAACGCCCAATAAATCTCACGAACCCTATCATTATTTTTTGTCGCTCTAAAAATATAAATCTTTTTGAGTTCGGTATATTGGTTTCATATAGATAAAACAAAAAGACACCGACAATCGTTTGATTATCAGTGTCTTTTGTTTGTTTTGGGGAAGCAGTTTCCCTGTCCAAAGTGGAGCCGGAGGGAGTCGAACCCTCGTCCAAACAAGCCGCAGAATTGCTTTCTACAAGTTTAGTCTCCGTTTGTTTGTCGGCGCCGGAATGGTACGGGACCAACCTGTCCGGCGCGTATCCTCAAGATTTTCGCTTGTGCATCGAGGCCTGCACTCGCTATCTGTCCCTTTATGACACTTCTGGCCGGACGTCGGACCGATTAACTTCCGGGGAAGCGCCCGCGGCTGCAGACCTTGTCTGTGCGGCGGGATCCGCAACGGTTACGCTGCGAATGCATAAGAAGTTTCGCCGTTTATTGGCATCGAGAGTTGATTTTTGACGGAGTCGGCTCACAATCTCCGACCTGCTTACAATTCCCCGAACCCGCTGTCAAAACCAAACGACCCCAGGGATAGGGGAGGCCTTACTTGACCTCACCCTTCAATTGCAATATCACTCTGTCGGTGTTCGCGTTGGAAAGCACGGTCAACCGCTTGCTGATCAGACCGGTGTTCTTGGCCGTATAGGTGGCCTTGATGGTCCCCTTCTGACCCGGCATGACAGGCTTCTTCTCCCACGTCACCGTGGTGCAGTCGCAGGACGAGATCACATCATCCAGGATCAGCGGTTTCTTGCCGATGTTGGTGAATGTGATGGTCACCACCTTCACGTCACCCACTTTCAGCGTTCCGAAGTCCACCGTGAGCTTGTCGAATGTGATTTCCGCGCCCGTTCCGGTATAGACCGGCTTAGTGGTCGCACTTTTGCTCGCCGGGGTGGTCTTCTTCGTGTCTTGCGCCTGTACGAACAGGATGCCGCAGAGTAAGATTCCGATAATGAGTATTCTTTTCATTGTTTTGTTAGTTGTTGGTCTTCATTGGACTTGCTTCATTGCTGGGAGCTGCCTCCACAGGCTTTGCAGCCACATTGCCTTTGATGCTCAGCACCACGCGGTTGTTAACGGCATTGGACTCAACGGTGATCGTCTTGTTGATGGCACCGATGCGCTGTGTGTTGTATTTCACCGTGATGACGGCCTTCTTGCCCGGAGCGATGGGGTCCTTGGGCCATTCGGGAACTGTGCATCCGCAGCTGGCACGGCAGTTGGTGAGAATCAAATCGGCCTTGCCGGTGTTCTTGAAGTGGAATTCGCACACTCCGTTATCACCCTGCTGGATGTTGCCGTAGTCATGCGTGAGGCTTTCAAATGTGATTTCGGGTTCTTTTACTTTCTTGACTCTTTCACCGCCATCTTGGGCGACAGCTGCGAAAACAAAAGCCATAACCATCAGTAAACTAAATACTTTTTTCATGACAAATATGATTTTTAAGGTTTGTGATTTTCAAAAAACAGATGCAATGACAATGCGACAGGGCTGAAGTTTAAGAGGGTGAATTTTTTTTGTGTAATATCGATTCAATGGCCAGCCGGTAGCTGTCCAGCCCGAATCCGCTGATGAAGCCCGCGCAATGGGCCGCTAATTCGGAGTGGCGACGATAGCGTTCCCGTCCGAACAGGTTGCTGATGTGAACCTCAATCACCGGGGTAGTCGTGGAACGCACCGCGTCGGCAAGTTCGGGACTTGTGTGCGTGTAGGCGCCCGCGTTCAGCACCACTGCATCGTACGGCGCGGACTGGCCGATGGCCGTACAAAGTTCCCCAACAATGTCAGATTGGATATAGTCCAACTGAATGCCCGGGTATTCTGCCCGAAGTTGCGCAAGGTAATCCTCGAAGGAGAGATGACCGTACAGGTTCACCTCCCGGGTGCCCAGTTGGCTCAGGTTCACACCATTGATGATGAGGATCCGTATGTCGCGGTTTTGGCTATTCATGAATGATAATAAAGACATCTTCGTCGGCGCGGTGCATATTAAGATGTTCGCGCGCGTACTTCTCCAAAAGAGTGCTGTCGTTGTTCAGTTGTTCGAATGTGTAAACATTGCCCACCTGGTTCTTGGTAGAGGTGATTTTTTCTTCGAGATTGTCGATTTTGCGGTCGAGGGAGAGGTGGGTCTTGAAAGAGTGGGAGGAGAAGAAAAAGAAATAGACGAGGAATACGAGCAGGGTTCCGCCGTATAACAACAGGAAGTTGCGTCTTCGTTTGTTGGGTTTCTTCTCCTCTTCCATAGTGGGTTTCTATCGGGCGTAATTGACGGACCGGGTTTCGCGGATGACCGTGATTTTGATTTGTCCGGGATAGGTCATTTCGTTCTGGATTTTCTTCGACAGGTCGAAGGAGATCTGGTTGGCTTCGGCGTCGGATACCTTTTCGGCGCCCACGATGACGCGCAGTTCGCGGCCGGCCTGGATGGCGTATGTCTTCACCACGCCAGGGTAGGTGAGGGCCAGGTTCTCGAGGTCGTTGAGGCGCTTCATGTAGGCTTCCACCACCTCGCGGCGTGCGCCGGGACGTGCGCCGGAGATTGCGTCGCACACTTGGACGATGGGGGCGATGAGGGTAGTCATCTCCATCTCGTCATGGTGCGCCCCGATGGCGTTGACGATTTCCGGACGTTCCTTGTACTGCTCGGCCAGTCGTGCTCCGAAGAGTGCGTGCGGCATTTCGGGTTCCGTGTCTGGCACTTTGCCGATGTCGTGGAGCAAGCCGGCGCGGCGGGCGATTTTCGGGTTGAGGCCCAGCTCGGCGGCCATGGTGGCACACAGATTGGCCACCTCCTTGGAGTGTTGAAGCAGGTTCTGCCCGTAGGACGAACGATAGCGCATTTTGCCGACCATCCGCATCAGCTCGTGCGGCATGTTGTTGATTCCGAGGTCGATGCAGGTGCGTTTGCCGAGTTCGGCAATTTCCTGCTCGATTTGTTTCTTTGTCTTGGCCACAATCTCCTCGATGCGGGCCGGATGGATACGTCCGTCGGAGACCAGTTTCTGGAGCGACAGGCGGGCGATTTCGCGGCGCACAGGGTCGAAGCTGGAGAGCAGGATGGCGTCGGGCGAGTCGTCGATGATGACGTCCACGCCGGTGAGGTTCTCGAGGGTGCGGATGTTACGTCCCTCGCGTCCGATGATACGGCCCTTGATCTCGTCGTTCTCGATGTTGAATACGGAGACGGTGTTTTCCAGAGCCACCTCCACGCCGGTGCGTTGCAGGGCGTTGACCACCACCTTCTTGGCTTCGAGGTTGGCGGTGTTTTTGGCTTCATCCACGATTTCCTTGATGAGCACCATGGCGTCGGCTTTGGCTTCGTCCTGCATCAGGTTGATGAGTTGTTCCTTGGCCTGTTCGCTGGTGAGTTCTGCGATGGATTCCAGTTTCGCCTTTTGGATGGCGGTCTGGCTGTCCAGTTCTTTTTGTTTCTGTGCGGCAGCCTGAAGCTGCTTGTTGAGGTTCTCTTTCAGGGCGGCGTTCTCGGCCGTCTTGCGGTTCAGGTCCTCCATTTTCTGTCCGAGCGAGTTCTCTTTCTGCTTGATGCGGTTTTCGGCGGAGGCCAGTTGCTGGTTGCGCTCGTTGACGGTCTTCTCGTATTCGCTCTTCAGCTGCAGGAATTTCTCCTTGGCCTGGAGGATTTTCTCTTTCTTCAGCAGTTCGCCGTCTTCTTCGGCTTTCTTCAGGGCTTCGCGTCCGGATTTTGTGAGTTGGTTTTTGAGTAGGGTATAGGCCAGTGTGATGCCGGCTGCGGCTCCAATCACAATGCCTATGATAATCCAAAGTACTGTCATATATAATTGGGTTTTAGTTAATATTGTATGGGCACTTCAGTCGGTCGGGTGTGTTGGGCGGGCGGCAAAAAAAACCGCATAAGTCCCATAGGGTTTCGAAAAACTCCTATCTGATATGATCGAAGGTGCCGACTTACTTCGCGCTTCCCCGGGAATGAATTCCATCCGTACGGATTCGGGCCTGTTCTAGGTAAGGCAAGCGTCCCCTTCGTTTGTAAATGTGTTGAGTTTAACAAACGTATCTGGACTTATGCGGGATGTCTTTTTCAAAGAACGAATCAATCAACTTCGAATGTGTCGGTGAGGCTTTTCAGGGATTCCATCATCGGAACCAACTCCTCGTCATATGCTTTCAGTCTCTCTTCATCGGCCAGCCATTTCACCACAAAATCGACCAGTATCTTGGAGAGTAGGTCTTGTTGGTCTTTGTATGTCCATCTTTTGGCGAATGTCAGAAAACTATCGTTGATTATCTTTTCCGCCTCCCGGAAGTAGTGCTCCCACTCTTTCTGTATCAGAATCGTAATCGGCCTCTGCGCTACCTGTATGGTGATCTTTATCTTTTCTTCCATCACTACTTGCTCGTGAGAAGGGTTATGCAATTGTCAATCTCCCGCACCCAATCTTGTATCTGCCTTTTGGTTTCTTTCTTATCTTCTTTGTCTAATATCGTTTTTGTAATTATTGTTAATTTGATTTTCTCCTCCATGTCAGCCAGCTGCTTTTTCAACCCCTGTTGCTGCTGGCGGAGTAATTCCACCTCCCCTCGCAGCATTTCGTTCTCCTTCCGCAGTTCCGCCATGCGCAACGCCGCCGCTTTCACGTTGTATTCTATTTTGTTATACAAACTTTCAAACGAGGCCATGGCTTTTTCCTTTTGACGTGCAAAAATACAATTTTTTCATCGTTTTGACACTCATCGCACCTTTTTTCGCCCTGATTTTTCTTGTTGCCTTTTGTATGTTGTTTGTAATCAAATTGATATGGGTGATTATAAACATTGTACTGTGATTTTTTTTTGAAAAAAGAGATTTTTGGCTTGCGAATTAAAAAAAAATGTATTTTTGCAGCGTTCAAGTATTAGATAACAAAAACAGCGTTCTATCGAAAAACATTTACTTTATTAGTTCGTTCATATTAATAAAGAAAGGAGTTTCTGATGAAAGCTAATGTTTTGTCTGATAATGAATTAGTGCAACGTTACCAGTATGGGGACGAATCCGCACTGAAAGCCTTGATCTCCCGTTACGAGAAGCGGCTGTTTACCTATATTATGATTTCTGTTAAGAACAAAGAATTGGCGGAGGACATCTTCCAAGATACATTCATTAAGGTTATTAACACAATCCGTTCCGGAAACTACCACGAGGAGGGCAAGTTCTTCCAATGGATCATGCGTATCGCCAACAACCTCCGTATCGACTACTACCGGAAGTTGCAGCGCCTGCCGCTCTATGAGAGTAACGGGGAGTTCGACATCTTCGATGTGATCAGCACCCGTGAGGAGTCGGTGGAGCAGAAACTCATCCGCGAGCAGATCTTCGAGGACGTGTCCAATCTGGTGGACTATCTTCCTAAAGAGCAGAAAGAGGTCCTTGTCATGCGCATCTATCAGGACTACAGCTTTAAGGAAATAGCTGAATCCACCGGCGTGAGCATCAACACGGCGCTGGGCCGTATGCGCTACGCGCTGATCAACCTGCGGAAGATGATTGACCGCCATGGTGTTGTGGTGGAATAATACAATAGATTGATAATCAGTTTCTTATTATTAAAGTAGTCGGTGGTAAGAGGCGCAAAAGGAAAAAAAGCGTACTTTTGCCGCCGATTATATTTAAAATAAAAACACACGTATATGGCAACGACAGCTGATTTTAAAAATGGATTGTGCATCGTCCATAACAATGAATTGTGGACTATCGTCGAATTTCTTCATGTGAAACCCGGCAAAGGCAACACCTTTGTCCGCACGAAACTGAAAAACATCAAGTCCGGTAGAGTGCAGGAGTTCCGCTTTGACGCCGGCATCAAGATCGAGCTCGCCCGCGTGGAGCGCCGCCCGTACCAGTTCTTGTACAAAGAGGACGATAATACGTACAATTTCATGCACACGGAGACTTACGAACAGCTCTCCATCGACAAATCCCTCATCAACAACCCCAGCTTGCTCAAAGAGGGCCAAGCCGTTGAAATCATGTATCATACGGATACGGACACCCCGCTGACCTGCGAGCTTCCTCCGTTTGTGGATCTGGAAGTGATTGAAGCCGATCCCGGTGTGAAGGGTGACACGGCCACCAACTCACTCAAACGCGCAGTGGTGGAAACGGGCGCTGAAGTCTATGTGCCTTTGTTCATTAACGTCGGTGAGATGATTAAGGTGGATACCCGTAACAACAAATATTCCGAAAGAGTGAAATAGTTGTTCCCGGATGTTCTGGCATTCGGACACACTCCTTTAAATTCCTGTTCATGCGTTTCGAAAAACCCATTCCTGTTGAGGATATTTTGGCCATGATCGGCCATCCCGTCCAGCAGAAGGGCAATTTCGCCGGCCCGGTGACGGGCATTAATGAGTTGCATTCTGTGGTTCGGGGCGACATCTCCTTTGTGGATAACGAAAAGTACTACAATCGGATGCTTCAAAGCGAGGCTTCCGTGGTGCTGATTGATAAGGCGGATGTGGAGTGCCCTGACGGCAAGCTTCTGATTGTCACGGAGGATCCACTGCAGGATTATCTGTCCGTCGTGCGGCATTTTGTGCATTTCAACCCGCAGCAGACGTCCATTCACCCGACAGCCGTTATTGGCGAGGGTACGGTGATACAACCGTTAGTGTTCATTGGCGAGAATGTGAAAATCGGGCGCAACTGTCTGATCCATTCCAATGTCAGCATCTACGCCAACACAGTCATCGGGGATAATGTGATCATACACTCCAATTCCACCATTGGTGGGGACGCCTGCTATTTCCAGAAGCGTCCCGACGCTTGGGTGAAGCTGGAATCCTGCGGCGACACGTACATCGGCAATGATGTGGAGGTGGGATGCTCATGCTGTATCGACAAGGGCGTTTCGGGCACCACCTACATCGGCGACGGCTGCAAGTTCGACAATCTGGTGCAGGTGGGACATGACACGCACATCGGCAAACGGGTGCTGTTGGGCGCCCAAAGCGGCATCGCCGGTTGCACGTATGTGGACGATGACTGCAAGATTTGGGCCAAGGCCTGCGTCAACAAGGATTTGTATATCGCCAAGAATACAGTGCTTTATGCCTTCTCCGCCGTGAACAAGAATGTGACGGAGGAGAATCAGACACTTTTCGGGATACCGGCCATTGATGTGCAACAAAAATGGAAAGAATTGGTCTATACCAAAAATCTTTCCACTTTGTATGCGGACGTGGCCGCGTTGAAAAAAGAGTTAGAAAGCAGGAAGTGATTCCTGCTTTCTTTTTTTCCCGACAGATTATTTCATGCGGTTTTTGACGGCGTTGAGGTCGGATTCGATTTTGCGGATCTCCTCCTCGTTGGCCTGGTGTTTTTTGTCGATTTCAGAAATCTCTTTCTGAAGTTTTTCGATCTGTTTTTCAGCTTTTGTCTTGTCTTTTTCCAGGGCCTTCTGATCCTTGTTGAGCTTGTTCAGCTTCTCCTGCAAGGTGTTGGCCTGCTGTTGGAGTGAGAACTCATGGATGTAAGAGCCGAGGTCGTTGAGGAAGGCCTTGATGGCAGTAGCGGTCTCCGGGTTGTTCTCGGAAGTGATGGCGTTCATGTTGCCGGAGCAGACGATGAACGAGAGCATGGCTGTTTTGGCGCCTTTCTTGCCGCTTTCCGTAACATTGTAGTACATGTCGTAGTTGGCGGATCCGAACGGTGCGAAGGGTTGGTTGAGATAGGCGCGGAATTTGCCCTCTTTGGAACCTTTCATATTGTAGTTCTTCTCCATGCGCTCACGAATGGCCGCATACACCAGGTCGGAGTTGGCGGAAGGGATGCTCAGCGTATAGCCGGAAATTTTCTCTTTGCCGAATTTGATCATGGATTCATGAACGTTTTGTGCTGACAAGGTACAAACAAGACCCAGAATGGTCAGCAATGATAGAATTTTTTTCATAGCGTGTTTTTTTTATGAATAAATGTATGAATGAATTAAGTGTTCGTGTTGCTGTTTGTAATTCGTTGCAAAAATAAAAAAATTATCTTTGCGGGCTGTATGATTTCGATAAAAGATTTGATTTCCGAGATGCCTTTCCCCTTATATCTCGCTCCAATGGAGGGCGTTACGGACCGTGCTTTCCGTCTGGCCTGCAAGGAGCAGGGCGCGGATGTGCTGATTTCGGAGTTCGTTTCTTCGGACGCGTTGTCACGGGAGGTGGAAAAGAGCATCCGGAAGATGGCCTTTGACGAGCGGGAGCGCCCGTTCGGCATCCAGATCTTCGGTCACGACGAACTGTCGTTGGTGAAGGCCGCGCACTTGGCGGAGGTGGCAGGTCCCGATTTCGTGGACATCAACTGGGGCTGTCCGGTGAAGAAGGTGGTGAGCAAAGGGGCCGGGTCCGCCATCTTGCAGGATATTCCGAAGATGGCGGCGCTGACGGGCGCGGTGGTGCGTGAGTTGAAGATTCCGGTCACGGTGAAGACGCGCTTGGGGTGGGACAGCACATCCAAGCCCATTGTGGAGGTGGCCGAGCGGATGCAGGATGTGGGTGTGCAGGCCATCGCCATCCACGGGCGCACGCGTGCGCAGATGTACGGGGGCGAGGCCGACTGGTCGCTGATCGGAGAGGTGAAACGGAACCCCCGGATGTCGATTCCCGTCATTGGCAACGGGGATGTGAACAGCGCCGGAAAGGCTATCCTGTGCCGCGAGCGGTATGGGGTGGATGCGGTGATGATCGGACGTGCTGCCATCGGAAACCCGTGGATTTTCCGACAGGTGAGGGATGTTCTTGCCGGAAGGGATCCATACATGCCGGATTATGCGGACAGGGTGGGGATGGTGTTGAGACAGCTCCGACAGACAATGGAGGAGAAAGGCGAGCGCCGTGCCGTGCTGGAGATGCGCAGCCAATATGCCGGATATTTCAAAGGCCTGGACTATTTCAAGCCCGTGCGCATGCGCCTGATGGCGGCCACTTCCATCGCAGAATGTGAGGAAATTATGCGGTCGTATCAGGCTGGTTGAAAAAATCTTTTTCGGACTTTTGGATTTTCAATAAAAAAGTGTATTTTTGTCGGCTTATTGTATAATGTGTATTATTATACAAAAGTTGTTCTTTATGCTAATAAAAAATATCCAATACAAATGAAAAAGATTTTCGCTGCTATCATCACCTTAATGCTGCCAGCCATCCTGTTTGCGCAACCAATGGACACGGCAACTGTTTACTTTGAGAATTTTGATGGGGCTAATCCGCAAGTGACCACGACCAGCATCTTCGATGCGACGGCTGGTGACTGGAAAACCGACGCCACCTTGAAAGTGTCGGTACCGAATTCATTCCATTCGCCTGTTTACACCCACTCGGGTGCTTCGACGGTGTATTTGGCCACCATCGATCTGACCAGCACCAACATGACGGATCAGGTGCGGAAGTTCTATCTTGAATTTGACCATATCTGCAAGGTGGACAAATTGGATGAGGCATATATTTACTTCAGCAAGGCCAGCGGTCTCGACTTTACCGGCCAGCCGAACTGGGGCAACCCTGTGAAACTGACTTTCAACCAGACTAGCGCATGCTATCTGTCAGCAGGGACCATGAATCCGGGTGGCACCGTGAATACGGGTGCGGCGGATTTCACCCAGGCAGGTTTGGGATCGGGACAGTTTGCGGCGAGTTGGTATCCGAGCGGTACCGGCAATTGGCAGCCGAACACCCTGAACGCGAACCCGGCAGCCAACTGGTGGCGACATGAGAAGTTCGACCTGAGTTCCTTCGTGCTTGATGGCACGACGAAATATGTGAGACTTGAGTTCCGTGTGAACAAGTCGTCCCCTTCCACCAGTAACACGGAGCAGTGCAAGGGTTGGTATCTGGACAACGTGCATGTGCTTCTGTCCAACTGCGAGTTGATCCCGCCGACAATTACGCTGACCAACCCCATTTATCACAATGTGGGTACGAACTTCAACAACAATATCGGACCTTACACTATTCACGCCACATTGAAGGATAATGATACGATTGACCTGACCAAACTGCGTTTCACGTATCAGATATGCCCGTTCCAGGCCGCGGCCGGTCCGGTGGTGACGGTTCCGAACACCATCACGAGCAACAACCTCTCTTCATCTGGTCATACGGTGTTGGCTGAATGGGAGTTGCCGACCATTTGTTATAAAGATACTATTCATTATCATATATACATGGAAGACGTGCATGGTAGTGTCGCCAAGAAGGATGATTTCTTAGTGGCGCATCACACCTACACGAACATCCAGAACAACGACTGTGCGTTGGACAGTTTGGACAAGGGTACATGGCCGCACTGCTTCACCACGGGCACGGCCCATCCGGTGAAGCTCTACTTCAAGAACCGTAGCGACGCGGACCACTCCGTCCAGACGGGAAGTAGCTACCAGACAGGCTTGTCGGTAGGCCTCGAGGTGAGAAATGAAGCTGGACAGGTAACGCACAACACCACACACAACTGGACGGGATCCCTCTGCTTTGACGAGCGCGACACGCTGAACCTTGGCACCTTTGTCCCGACGCACGGCTGGAACCATATCAAGGTGTTCGTGAAGACCCGAAACGGTGCGGCTGACGGTTATCATCAGAACGACACACTGAAGATTTCCTGGTATTCTTGCGACAGTCTTTTGAAAGGGGATTATACTGTGGGCGGCTCCAATCCGGATTTTGTGAACATTCGGGAGGTGCGCGACAATCTGGAGTACTGCGAATTGGGAGGACCTGTGCGGTTCCATCTTCGTCCGGGTACTTATCAGGATTTCTATTTCCGCCAGAAATATGCTGGGCAGTCGGATGTGAACACCATCACATTCATCGGTGACAACCGAGACAACGTCATTGTCACAGCCAACGTTCCAGACACCTCCGCCACTATCTATCAGGGTGCTGTTACGTTGATCAATGTGGCGAATCTGCATTTCCAGAACATCACGTTCCAAGGCCGGCAGCAGGCCGCTTCGCGTGCAGTGGTTCTGCGTGGTAATGGAAGCCGCGATATCACTTTTGATAATTGCAAGATGGTGGCCTATCCCACCAACTCGACAGTCACCACAAGTTATGCCGTGGGTCGTGAGACTTCGGCAACCACCACACCGGACACGGTGATTTTCCGCAATTGTATCATGGATGGTGGTAACTTTGGTGTCTATTATGTGGGTAACACCCAATCGGGTAATAACCGTCGCCAGAACAGCCTGACAATCGAGAATTGCCGTATCAAAAGCTGTTACAGGGGTATATACTCCAAATACTCCATGCCGTTGGTCGCCCGCAACAATCATATCTCCCAATATCCGATGGGCAGCCATCAGGAATTCAGCGGTATGTATGTTGAGAATATTGTTTCTTGTGACATTGACGGCAACACGGTGGACAGCGTTTTCAATGCCGAGTATGGTATTGCAGCCAAGAATCTGACCACGAAGGATTATTTCATCCGTAACAACCATGTGAAAGTAGGAGAATCTCTGTTCGGCATTTATGTCGGAAGTAGCTCCTCCACAGCCGTTGACACGGGTTTCATTTATAATAATGAGGTTATCCTGTACCCTGTGACGGCCGGAACGTCGTACGCCATGCAGCTTGACAACAGTAATGCCTTGAAGGTGGCCCACAATAGTTTGTATGTGAAATCGGATGCTCCGTACAGCAATACGGCAGCCCTCCACATCAAGAACACCACCAATAATAATATCACCTATTTGAACAACAACATGTTGGTGAATGAGTGCAACAGCAACGATAACACCAACTTTGCATTGTATCTGAATGGAACATCCAAGGTGGTGGGTGGTTATAATGATTTGTATTCTTCGTCATCGGCGATAGCTTACACGACAGTAGCCCGTAACTCCATCAGTGAGTTTGAGGGTGCGATGACCACCTGCACGCACAACATATCCTTGTTGCCGCCGATGGCGAATGCGACGAACAGCCTGCTTCCGACGGATTTCACGGGTATGGAGTGCCGTCGTATGCCGTTGGTGATGCAAGATATTCGTGGTCAGCAGCGTTCGGCGCTTACGTATATGGGTGCGTATGCGAACCAAATTGCAGCCACGGATGCATCCATCGTGGCCTTGCTGGTGCCGGCTCTCGGCGACTGTCCGCAGAACTCGTATAACATCACGGTGTCAGTGGCCAACAAAGGCTCGGAGGTCTTGAATTTCGCCAATCATCACGCTGTCATCACCCTCCATTCGGATTCCCTGAATCTGACGCAAACCAAGAATGTCACAAGTGGAACCGTTCCGGTGTTGGGATCCTCTTCCCAGGTGGTGGCGAATAACATCTCCATTCCGGTGAACCAGACGGTGGATTTGACTTTTGTTATCCGTACGGCGGGTGACAACAACTACCTCAATGATACGATGCGCACCTCCTTCATCATGGAGGCGGCTCGTCCGGACTACGAGGAGGACTTCAGTTCCGGTACGAAGCAGACCTGGACCATCTCGCAACTTTCCGGCGCCGGCAACTGGACATTCATTGACGGTGCGGGTGTCAATCCGGTCATCGCACCGGTGTATGGAACGGGACGTCTCTATTTCAATTCCAAGACCTTCTCGGCGAATACTCGTTCCCGTGCGGTGATGCCCGTAGTGCAGCTTGATACGATGCACCCCATTTTGGAAATGTGGATGGCACACGACAACGTCTCCAACAAACCCAAAGAGGGCGTGGTTGTTAAAGTCTCCACCAATGGTGGTCTCACGTACACGGCTCTCAGACCTCTCACGGCAAACGGCACCCCTAGCACTAATCCGGCTGATACGCTTGTCAAACGATATAATACCTCGTATGCCACACCAGACTGGGCATTATACACCTACGATTTGAACAACTATAAAAATGCCGGCTGTATCTATATCGCTTTTGACGGGTATGCCCAGCAGGGTAATAATATAAATATTGACCGTATCCGTTTGAGAAATCTGTACGACAACGATATTGCGGTGACTCAGATTTACTCCCAAGGCGAAACGCCGACGAAATATGCCATGCGTGATGTCTATAGTGCATTGGTTCGTAACGAGGGTAGTGACACACAATCCAATATTAAAGTTTATTTGACGGTGGCTGGTGCCGCCGAAACATACCGCGACACGGTTACGATACCGACGTTGGGTAACAACCAGCAGACGTTGGTGACATTCCCGGATCATGAGATGCTGGTGAATGAGGTGAAAAATGTGGAAATCCGTTCGCGCAACGACCAGAACAATGCGAACAATGCTTTGAACTGGCGTGTGGTGACCAATAACAATACGGCCAACTATGCCGATACCACTACCGCTGTGATGAAGACGGGTGATTACAATACAGTCATTCGTCCTTGTGTACGATACAAGACCAATGAGGAACTGGTCGTTACGGATGTGAAATATTATTATGACCAGAGTTATATTACAAATAGAGAAAGAGGCTTCAAAGCTTTTGTGGCCAATGCTGCCGGTGAAATCATCACGACCTCGGATGTGATTTCTTTCGACTCGCTCCAACAGAATGCGTGGAATATTCTGCCGATTCGGAATTTCGCCTTGACCAACATGACGGGTGAGTTCTATGTGGGATTGGAGATGACGGCCCCTGGTGATTACCTTACCTACCAGGTGGAGACCCCGCTTCGTGATTCCACCTTCTACTATTTGGAGAATAACGGCACTTATACGCCGCAGACACTGGGCCGTTTCATGATTGGCGCGGTGGTGGACACGCCGCATGTGCATGATTTCGCCATCCTGAACATGACGAACCCCACTTCACGTTGCGACCTCGGACACGAGCATATCACGCTTACCGTCACCAATAACGGTAGCCAGGCCATTCTTCCGGGTACGCAGCTGCATTATTCCATCAACGGTTTGCCTGCTGTGACGGAAACGATGACAGACACATTGGGAAGCCATGAGACAAAACCCTTTGTCTTCAACACGATTTATGATTTCACCAATCATCAGATAAATATAGATGATAATTATAATATTATTGTATGGGTGACCAAAGACAGTCGCGACCGTCTCCAGTATAACGACACAATTCGCGAATTAGTAGTGTCAAGAGGCAAGTCGCAGATGCCGGTGGCTCCCGACACGGTGGACATTTCGTATTACACCTCTGGAGTGCTGACAGCCAGTCTGCCGGCATCCATCCCGCAAGGTGTCATTGCTTGGTACAATAGTTCCGGCTACGAGCAGTGGAACTTCCTTACATATGCCAACTCTTTCCAGACACCTACTATCTTCTTTGATACGACGTTCTTTGTGACCGCTAATCCTGGTTATATATACGATAAGATTGTGGGTACCGGCAAGGGAACTCCCACTTCACCAAACACGCTCAATCCGGACGACAAGCCCTTTGTCTTCGCCTCGGGCTATTCCCGTGGGCGTATGATTTACACGCAGAATGATATTGGTCAATATGGTCCTGTGGCACGGATTGGTCTCTATGTTACAACCAAGGCCACCGGTACAAACGGTATCCCAATCAAGCTGTATCTGAAGGAGACGCCGCTGAACACGCTGCCGAATGATGCGTATGATTGGAATAATGAATTGTTGGATGCCACGCTGGTGGTGGATGACATGATATTCTTCGGTGACACGGGCTGGCACTACTTCAACTTGTCCACACCGTTCAATTACACTACGGGCAACCTGATGCTTTTGACAGAGACCAACTGTAACGATCATTGCAGTTCATGCAATAATTGCGGTACGGCTGTTTCCGGAACGACGGTTTATCCTAAGTTCCAGGCTACGGCACAACCTGGTTGTGTGCAATATAAGAATGGTAATACGACCGCTCTGACCGGTACTTGGGGTACGCCTTACGGCAAGCGTCTGAATCTCGCCATCCGCATTGCAGACTTGCAGTGTGGTAGTGAGAAACATCAGATTTACGTGCGTGTGCCGGATATCCCAATCTATGATGTGGAGACCATCGGCTTGGATCATCCGCAAGTGACGCAGACAACGCCGTATCCTTCCCATTGCGCTTTATATGACGAGCATGTTAGGGTGATAGTTAGAAACAACCTGAACATTACGATTCCTGCCAATAAGGTGATGGTTCACGCCCGTTTCAACAATCAGGAAATCACGCAGCTGATAACTCACCCGCTCGGACCCACTCAGGTGGATACGGTTGTTTTTGACACCACTTTTGATTTTGCCACCCATAATCATCAGGATGTGACATGGAATTGTGTGGTTTATACGGATATGCCTACTGAAAGCACGGTCTATAGAGGCAATGATACCATTCGTGGAACGTTTATTTCCAAACGTACAGCCCAATTCCCGCGTTATCCGATTGTCTATTATGGCAATTATACGGAACCTTACACGGTGATTGAACCGGCTGACCGTCCTGTACTGGCCAATGGCAACACGGAAATCACCCAGTGGCGTTACTATGCAGACTCGACAACCACTACTGCTTTGACCCCGCTGCCGACCACGGCTAATCCGACCTACACCACGGGACCGTTGTATGATACGGTGGTTCTTTATGTGGAGGCCAAGACGCAGACCAGCAATTGTATGACGCGTCGCACGCCCATTATCATTAATGTGCAGGTGCCTCAGTACGATTTGGAAACACGGCATCTTGTTTCTCCGAAATCGTTCCAATGTAACATTTCCGCCAACCAGCCGGTGGTGGTGAGTGTTCGCAATACGGACACGACATCCTCTTCGACCATTCCGGCCAACACGTTCAATGTGACAGGTCGTTTTGCGGATGGCGCGTATGTGGTTACGGACACCAAACCGTTGACGACCCCTGTTCCGCATCTGGATACGGCTACAGTGACGCTGAATGTGGCCAATATGAGCTCTACAACGGTTAATCGCTCCTACAACTACTCGATTTATTCCAAACCCATTAACAACAATATGTGGGTGTATAAAGGCAATGACACTATCCATGGAATGCTGTATGTGCCTGCCAAACCGGTGGCTCCAGCCAACATTGGCCCGCAATCGGTTCCTTATGGTAGCACTTACACCGTGTCACCGACAGGTATGAGCCACTATTATTTCTATCATAACCAAAATGACGCTGTTCCTTTTGCCCAGGGTAGCAGTTTCACAACGGATCCTATCTTCTCGTCTCAAACCTACTATTACAGCGGACGTATTGAGGATCCTGCCTTCAAGGCCACCATCACGGCAGGAACGGGCAATACTACCAATTCTGCCCCGTTCAATATGCTTTCAACACGTGGTAAGTCGTATGCACAGATTCTTTACAGACAAGCAGAAATCGGTGGTGTGGCAGGTACGATTGATTCGATTTATGTGAAAGTGAACACGGCTAACACCACAGGTATCGGCATTCCGATCCGGATGTGGTTGGCCAATGCGGCTGCCACCCAAACGGCGTTGACCACGGCTCCCACGTTGACATCGTGGACTACCTTGACCAACAATGCTCAATTAGTTTTCGATGGTGATTTGGCTTTCAATCAGTTAGGATGGGTTGCCATTCCGGTGCAAGGTCGTTTCGACTATACTGGTGGTGCCCTCATGATGTATGTGGAACACGATTGCGGTGACAACAGCTGTGTGACGAATCTGGGTGTTGTGGAACCGAAATTCGCCAACACATCGTATGCGAATAACAATACCGAACGTCGTATCTATCAATTGGCTGCGGCCACAGGCACTGCTTTCACAGGTGGTGGTAACCGCTGGTCCACGCAGTTCTTGTTCAACTACACATGCCAGTCTCCGAAGGCTTCCATTATCATCAACACCCAAGTGCCGCAGCACGATGTGGGTGTTATTGGCATAAACACGCCTACTTCGCCAAGTCAGTACACGGCCAATGAGACAGTGTCTGTTAGTGTCAAGAACTTCGGTTCGACAGCAGCCTCCAACTTCCCTGTCTCGTATCGTTTGGCTAATGGCACGCCGGTTACGGAGAACTATTCCGGTTCTTTGGCTGCTGGCGCCACGGGTACGAAGACGTTTACGGCTCATGCCGACCTTACGGCGGCTTATATGGATGCGCAGTTCTGTGCTTACACTGGCTTGAATGGTGATGCATTACACTCAAATGATACTTTCTGTATGACGTTGAATGTGGGTGATCCTTGTATCTCTCGTTCCAATCAGGCTGCGGGTTTGGATATCTCTAATGTGACGGTCTCCACCATCAACAACGGACAGGGTACGCCGTTTACCAATTACACGGCGGAAGGCGACGGTATGTACACCGATTATACGGCAACGGTGCCGGCAGGAGAACTTATCCAGGGACAGACCTACCCGATGTCCATCACGCACTCTTTTACGGCCTCCGCTTCCGGAAGCATTTATAAGACTGTCTATGTTGACTGGAACAGGAACGGTACCTTCGAGTCGAATGAGAAGGTGACGACACAGGGTCCCATCGCCAGTACAGCCGCCAATGCCACCACGAGCTTCAACTTTGATGTCCCCACCACATCCTCTGTGGGATTGACACGTATGAGGGTGATTTGTGTGGCTGCTAATTTCACCAATGCTTGTACCCCGTACAGCTATGCTGGTGAAACGGAAGACTATGCGGTGAATATCGTTCCGCCGAAGCCGATCGACTTGGGTGTCTCCGAAATCATTCACCCTGTTGGTAATGTGTGTATGGATACGGCAGCAACGATGAAAGTGTTGTTGAGAAACTTCGGTTCCGAGACACAGTACTTCACTCCAGGCAATGCTGCTACGGTGACGGTCACGATCACCGGAGCTAACGCGGGAACCTATACGGCAACGGTTGATGCCGGTTCTGTGGCACCGAATAATACGTATAGTGTCAGTATCCCGCACGTGAACCTCAGTTCTCTTGGCTCGTTCAATGTGTCGGCTACTGTAAGTTATCCTGGTGACCAGTTTGCCTTGAACAATACAAAGTCGGCTACAGCCAATACCAATGTCCTGGGTCCCATTGTCTCGAATATCAACGAATTTGAAGATAATTTTGATCAGAATACGGGTATGACGGACCTGCACTTCGATTACTCCAGATGGGTGGCTCCGACCGGTTCCGATACGGCAAACTACATCTGGGTGATTAATTCCAAGAACAGTCCGAATGCAGGTGCCAATTATGGTCCCGCTCACGATCATACCCAAATCAACACCTTGCAGGCTGACTATGGCCGGTATGCTATGGTAGAAGGCAAGAATGGTACGGTCAATTACTCGAAATGGACGGCTGCTACGACCAAGTGCTTGAATATGCACCGTCAGACACAGTATCCGATCGAGTTGGTGTTCTACAAGTATTTCTATGCTCCAGTCGCAGCTACAACGGCTAACACGTCTTTCAACTTGACCATTGAAGCCGGTTCCGGAAATGATTTCGTGCTGGTGGACACTTTGAGTTTTGCCAACAACCGTAATGTGTCGCCGAATTGGGAACGTTTTGTGACCACAATCAGGAACTTCAATGCCGTGGGTCAGTTGAGATTCAAATTGACCAATCACAAGAACAGAATTGACCCTGCTATTGATGACATTTATCTTGGTCCTGGTTATCCTGACTTGGAGGTGGTGAATTTCATCCATCCGACGGACGGCGTCAACTCCAACTGCCTGATAATGGGCGACAGCGTGCATCCGACTATTACGCTTCGAAACAACGGATATTCTCCGCTTGAGGAATTCGACTTGCGCTATGTCATGTCGGTGGGTACAAAGTTTGACACTTTGTACGAACATGTTGTTCAGCATATTGATGCAGATGACACGATTCATTACACATCGAAGAAAGGCTTCCTGGTTCATTACAACTTCAAGCCGTTGTCTTTCAGAGTGGATTGTTTCGTGGATCTGGATAAGAATACGGACAATGACTACATGACAGTGGTGACTTGTACCAACAGCGGTGTGGATGACTATGCCGAGGAGAATGGCGTGGGCTTGAAGCAGAATGAACCGAATCCCGCTTTCGACCACACTCGTATTTCGTTTGTGTTGCCGGAAGATGGTGCTGCTAATATCAGTATTTACTCCACTTTGGGACAGCAACTGTATTCGCAAGACCAGTCCGGCACGAAGGGCCAGAACTATATGGATGTTAACACATCCAATTGGGCTGCGGGTGTGTATTACTACACCTTGTCCTTCAAAGACACTTCGATAACCAAGAAGATGGTTATTCAAAAATAATCGTCTTTTTAACATATCGCGAACTACCCGAGTAACATCGGGTAGTTTTTTTATAAGAATATTCATAATAAAACATAGAAAATGGAGAATTTCCTGAATGTTGTAAAAAAAAGAGTTTTTGTCTTGTTTTTCTGTTTCGGGGCTTTGATTGTGAACGGACAGGTTGTTACTGGTGCGGAGCGAATGGAGGAGTATCTCCCGTTGATTGAGGGGAAGCGCGTGGCTGTTTGTGGAAATCAGACTTCTATGGTGGGGAACGTGCATTTGGTGGACACATTGCTGGCCCGCGAGGTTGATGTTGTCAAGTTGTTCTGTCCGGAGCACGGGTTTCGGGGCAAGGCAGAAGCGGGTGCGCATATTGCCTCTGGGACAGACCCGAAAACGGGCCTTCCCGTTATCTCCTTGTATGGGAAGAACAAAAAGCCGCTTCCGGAACAATTGAAGGATGTGGATGTGATTCTTTTCGACCTTCAGGATGTTGGATGTCGATTCTATACATACATCTCTACGTTGCATTATGTGATGGAGGCAGCAGCGGAGAATAACGTGAAGGTTGTCGTGCTTGACAGGCCGAACCCCAACGGTTATTTCGTGGATGGCCCGGTGCTGGACCCCAGTTTCAGGTCTTTCGTGGGTATGCATCCTGTGCCAGTGGTGTACGGCATGACGATAGGGGAGTATGCCCGGATGATCAACGGCGAGGTTTGGCTGACCAATGGGTATCAATGTGATCTGACGGTTATTGCTTTGGGGAATTACACGCATGAAACCCGCTATGATCTGCCGGTGCCACCATCGCCCAATCTCCCGAACGCGGAGTCCATTTATCTCTATCCGTCACTCTGTCTGTTTGAGGGCACCAATATCAGTGTGGGCAGAGGCACGGACCTTCCGTTTCAGATATTCGGTGCGCCTGGCCTGCAGACAGGTACTTTCCAGTTCACACCAACGCCCATTCCTGGTGTTTCGGAAAATCCGCCGCATAAAGGGAAAGAGTGTCGCGGGTATTATCTGAAAGAGTTTGCCACGGAGAATCTTGATTCCTCCAATTGTTTCAATTTGGAATTCCTCCTTACCGCATACAAATATTATGGCGACAAGGAGCATTTTTTCACCAGCCCGGGCTTCTTTGACAAGTTGGCCGGCACTGACCAGTTGCGCAAGCAGATTGTGGCAGGCAAAACCGCGGAGCAGATTCGCGAGTCTTGGCAGGAACCGTTGAGGGAATTCAAGAAAATGCGGGCAAAGTATCTGCTTTATCCAGATTTCTGAAAACCTCTGAAAACCTCTGAAAACCTCTGCAAGCCTTGCAGCTTTCCATACGTATGGTTTTGGGGGCTACTTTTGCCGCCGGAAAAAAGTGAAATCATACGTTGCGATTATGAAATGGCTTGGCATTTATATTAGCGGTGGCTCTTATGGGCGGTGTCATCGTCTGGTAACCTCGGGTGGTCGGAAGGAGGGCTTTTGGTTTGGGGCTCTTGAGGCTGAATTGGGCTGTGCCGGTGTGTTTTTTAGATCTTTCTTTGGGGAGTCGCTATTATCGCGGTGATTTCACTGTTCCGATGGCTTTTCGCTTGATGACAACTTTTTATATCCAATAAATTTCAATTTATATGATAATGTATAGTACAAGTGAACTGTTTGCCTTTTCTTTACAAGATTATATGCGGACGATGGCCAGAGAATTGGATAATCATGGCTTTAAATGTGTATAATCCCCAAAACAAAACGTACGTCTTTTTTTAAATCAAATTGTACAACAATTTAAACACGGATGAAAAAGCCTTACCATCCGCCTGCCCACGTTGTGTCTGACGTCCAATTCGCGCTGGTGGTTGTGACGGTCCTTTGTAATCCCTTGACTCTGTGAGATGCAATTGCACAGTAGCTCATCCACGCTAACATTATGGCAAGGTATGCCATTGCCATGGATGTCAACCATCGGTTCTTTGTTGTTTTGATTGTTTTTTCCATAGTGTTATTCCGAATAATTTATATAGTATTTGATATTTTTCAATCCGAATTTTATACCGCTGGAACCATTAGACCAATTCCCGCAACTAAGATACATCTTTGTCCCAGACAGTCTGCTGTTATCAATCGTGGCAACCGTTCCGGTTCTTGCAAGTGTTCCATCTATCCACATTTTCCAATTGCCAGACCCATCAATATATTGTTTTATATGATGCCATGTTCTCAGGGCTATGTAATTGACATTGGTTGGATTGGTGTTGCCGCTATAAAAGTTAAACACAGGCCCATAATTGCTACCATATCCGATATTCGACTGGTGTGCTATCACATAATAATTTGTGTTTGTACTGCTAACGGGATACAAATCCATTTCCCGCAACATGTTTTTTGGCGTAAATGGTGATGAAAAAGGTAGATTCAATCCCGTAACGATTGCCGTATATGAATCTGACGTGTTTGTTTGTGTGAACAAATAGCCTTGAGCGGTATCGTCCCACAAATAATTATGAGACAAAACACTGCCTCCACTCACATGATCCGTAAGGTCGCCTTGTGTCAAAGGCATATCCAGCACCAAAACACCTCCTGATGGCATTTTCTTTTTATACCCTAATCTCATAACGCTGACATTGCCTGAACATACAAATCATCAACATCCTCCACCGAAACGGCATTTCCCATCCGTTCGCTATAAGTGGCAAAAACTTCCATCGCGTGTTTGGACTGACTCCTGAAATCCTTTATTTTTTGTTGTGCCGAAATGGGGGAATAATAGCTTTCTGCAGTAATGTTGTTTACCTTATCCTCCGCCATGGCATATTCCAACAAGGACACCTTTATGGAACCCATACATGCAGCTCTCAATTCTTCAATCTTACCTGCGATGTATTCCTGCACATCAATTGTTGGCATGGGCGTCAATGCGCAATTCTGCACTTCCAATATCGACGCCGCTGGATGATCGATATAAAAATCAACTTGGTCGTCCGTCAATGGGACCAGCCACCTGTTGAGCAATGTGTTGATCTTGTGATCAAAAGACAATATGTCAACAATCTGATTGTTTCTCTTTCTGAAATAATAATACATAGTTCAAATATCTGATTTTAGATGATTTTACATATCGTATCCGCCTTCTCCGGGATCCGAGCCTCCCATGTCATAATATCCAAGGCTAAAGGTACCCGAAGAACTTCCAACACTCCATTCCCTTACATTACTATACATTGGGTCAGACGGAGAAATTCCGAAGAAAATATCGCAAAAATCATAAGACGACGAATAGAAACTATCCATCCAATTGGAATCATAGATTTCAATGTATCCTTGATATGATTCAGAATAATTTATATTTACGTCTATATGCAACCGGCATCCATAATAAATAGGAATGTATATATTCGTATAACCATTTGTATATTGGCTATAATCATATTGCAGAGCGTACGAAAAAACATTCGTCTCCTCGTAATTAGTGTACAGTGAAATATAGTCGGAATTATCCATCCATGTATATCCATCAGCACCACTTGTACAACTTATTTCGATAATAGATATCTCTGATGCTTGGACAGCACGAACCAACATGTCGCTTGTCACGATTATGGAATATCCTGTGCCATAATAGTCAAGGCCGACATCCACCCATGTTTGACCATTATCAGTTGAATACTCGAATCCAACAACACATCCCGACAATCCGTTATAATCGTTATATACACTATAGTCAGTCGAAGGTTGTGGCATCATTGTTCCGGATGTGGTGACAGACAATTCCGTCCCGTTTGGAACAGTAACTTGAGTGTTCTGATTATTTCCAAAGTAAACATCCACTGGAGTGACAGAACCGGAGCCTATCAAGCGAGGTGTTGTGGATCTAACCGTATATCCGCTTGAAAATACCGCTTTATAATAATATGTTCCTGCCGAAGACAATGTGACATTCAATGTTGTGTTTGCGGAGTTGGATATGTCAGTCCATGATGTACCATTAGTTGACTGCTGCCATTTGACAACTGATACCTGATTACTTGCAGGAGTGGCTGTCATGGTAGCTGTAGCCGTACTTCCGGGAAGCCAGTATAAGGTAGTGTCGCTGGACGCTACCGTGCCAAGCGAATTATCATTAGATACGACATGTAAGGTTGCAACATTCAATGTGATTTTCTTCAAATCGGTCCTATCTACAATAAAAACCCCATCTGAATTGACAACAACACTCAATTCGCATTCTCCGCCAGCCGGTATTGTTATTGCATCGTCAGGCAAATGGTAATTGATTATTGTCCCAAAAACAGAACTTGTTATGGATGAAAATGTCACTACTGCGCTGGAGCTTCCTGTATTGGCTATCCATATGTAATTATCCGACTCGTTATTAACCTGTAATGCAATATCAATGTTGCCACTCACAGAGATGTATTTGGTGCATCTTTCCCCCGCATCGAATGTGAGAGTTGTAGAGCTGCCACTTATTGTCGTCAAGGTGGCATGAGTGAAATTGCTGTCGCCCTGTTCGCCGGTGTCGCCTTTGTCGCCCTTCTCGCCTTGGGGACCTGTAGCACCAGTATCTCCCTTGTCGCCCTTCTCGCCTTGAGGACCTGTAGCACCGGTGTCACCTTTGTCACCCTTCTCGCCTTGGGGACCTGTAGCACCAGTATCTCCCTTGTCGCCCTTCTCGCCTTGAGGACCTGTAGCACCGGTGTCACCCTTGTCACCCTTCTCGCCTTGGGGACCTG
>JAEEGL010500129.1_pt1 | contig 25155 bp, 40 predicted proteins | sample 9134231 | NCBI WGS metagenome assembly JAEEGL01 (sample SAMN16246548, study PRJNA631951) | gut metagenome | biome: gut microbiome; feature: rumen; material: fiber-attached | host: Bos | place: Iran: Karaj | collected 2018-10 | reverse complement strand
TACAGCCAGTAACATTCCATTTTCAGCAGGAACTGAAGCAAAATCAGTAGCATCAAGAGCACACTGAGCTTCAACCCTACCATCTCTACGGAAGGCTACATTATTTAATTCTAATTGACCATAACCGTCAATTACAAATCTTGTTAAAGCCATAATAAATCCTCCGTTTATTATTTTTTCTTATTTTTTTGCTTTTCTAAAATAGCATTAATTCCAGTGAGTTGCGGTTCATCCTTTGGAATAAAACCACTTTCATCATTGGTAAAAATAGTTGACTTAGTTTGAACCAGAACAAAAGCAAGTTCCTTATCCAGCTCTTCTTTAGTAAACTCATCAATTTTTTCTTTGAAATTATTAATTTGCTCTTCATCAATAAGAGTTACATATTTTTCAATTACAGCTTCCTTTTCTTTCAGTTCTGCCGCAACTTTAAACTCATTCAGCTCATTCTTTTCAGAAGTAAGTGTATCAATTGTTTCTAAAGCAGTTGTATAATTTCCATTTACTTCTTCTAATTCATTCTCAAGTCTTTCTTTATCCTGTTGTAAAGTCGCAATTGCAGTTTCATTCTCTTCATTTTTAGAGCTGAAACTATCTACTTTATTTTGCAGATCAGTTACGACCTCATCGATTTTCTCATAAGTATTGTTATTCATAACATGAAGAACTTCAAGAGCACGTCTTTCCTCTTCATTAACATCTACGATATAACAATCTTCCATCTTATCAATGGCGAGAGAATCTGTTTCATCATTCTTTGTATAATAAGCTCTCTCATAAGCATTAGTTTCAAATTTGAAAACAACAGCGTATTCATCATACACATCACAAACTGCATAGTCCATGACATAATCGTTTTCTTCATTGAACCTAGGATTTAAAAGAGACCAAATCATATTATACTTCTGATTATCAGAAAGTTTAAAATTCATATGTTTTTCTCCTCCCAAGTTTTGCTTTTGAAATACATTTGTATCTTGTAAATCATTCATTAAAGCTTTAACAGAATCTACTAATGTATAGAATGACGCACCTTCAAAACAAGGCTCATAATCTTCACCAAGTGTTTGAAGTCCCAGGAATCTACCTTCTGTAAATACAAAAAATCTTTTCCCATTAATATATTGCCATTCTCCTTCAATAGAATCTACATATAACTCCATTGATTGTGATTTTCCGACTATATCAAAAGCTTCTTGTTTATAAAGTCCAGTAAAGAGATATACATCAGTACATGCATAAGTTCTCTCTACTCCATCTACATCAAGATGTTTTTCCCATGCGAAGTTTGGATTTTCTGGTACGATACCATAAATACGCCCTTCGTATCTTTCTCTTCCGTGGTCGGTATAGTCGTCTTTCATCGTGTCATAGATTCCTTTAACCGGAACATATGGCAGTGTAGAAATTAACTTTTCAGCAAACTCTTCTGTGATAAACGTACCGTTACGATTTGCACCAGTATAGAAGATTCGACATCTTGCTTTAGACAAAACTTCGTTATAATCAGTAATGTTACCATAAATAGAAAGAGAAAAAGTTGTTACATTATCTTTCTCTTTATCCATTAATTAGAACCTCCATTATCTAATGATTTCTCATTAGCAACTGTTTTTGCACTTTTATCTTGTGCATCTTTCTCAGGACGTCCTACGTTTCCTGTCTCTGTGTACGCGGTACTCAATGGAATAAGCTTCTCTTTTAAATTTAATACATCATTTTCTAAAGTTTTAATACTACTCAACTCTCTTTGAGAAATATCCATAGCGAGCGCCGGCAGTATAAAACTATAACCCGAATTAGCTAGTTTCAAACTAGTTTCTACATAATCTTTTTGATTGTAATAAGTAATAGGTAAAATTTTATAAGTAAAACTTACATTAGAATTACCATATCTCTCATTCACAATTGATGTAATTAAATTTTCAAGCTTCCGCGCCAATATCATCATTAATGCCATATCATTAGTAATAGAAGTACTTAATGATAAATTAGAATCTGTACCAAATAACTGACTACTAGAACCAGCTTCAGCATAAATATTAGTTAATGCTTTGTCAACAGAGTTTAACGCATTATCATTAGAAGTTTTAGAAACAATAGCATCAACATCAGCATAAGTAGTTAATACACTAAGATTTTCATTTTTCTTCATCATATCAACCGCACCCTTATGCATTTCAACCGCTTCATCTGGTTCAAATAACAATCCACCATCTTGCAAATGCGGTACTCTTTGAACAAGAATTTTTCTAATCTCTTCTAAATCACGCTCTCTATTAATATCTTTTGCATCATCATATTCTAATTCGGCAGAAATAATGTTTAAAAATATTGGTCTGTCGTCAACCAACGACATACAAATTCCTATACTTGGAGAAACATAACACCATGGATTATTGGTCTTTCTGTTTTTGTAACGTCTATACCAATTAACAATCTCTTTTGGATATGCCGCAAGAGCTTTTTTTCTATATTCTCCATCGTGTATAGTGTCAAAATAAGTAACTTTAAATTCAATTATATCATTACCCTCTTTATCCTTAAAGCGTGAACGACAATAAAAGATAGGTAAATCTAATATAGAAATTGATTTATCTGTTACCTCTTGAATCACCCCATAGTAGCAACCATCGCGCAATGCTTTAATTGCTATATGAGTAAACAGCTTAGGTAATTTTGCAGTATCAAGAAAAGCTACCGCATTATTATACTTTTTTGTAATATACTGTTCGGAGAGATTTTTGCCAAAACTTGGATTCGGAATTAACAAACCAGTATACTTCAATAAAGTAGCATAATGAAGAAGTAATCTTTGATAAAAACCACCTTTTGTAAAATAGTTACGAGAAAGAGCAATTTGAGCTTCTAAAGAACCAGAATCAATAATGCTTTTTATTTCTTCCAGTGAATACTCTTTAACTCTTTCATACCTGTTTCTTCCCCAACGTGTCGAATTATAGGATGATTCATTCTTAGCGACCATATCTGTAATCGCTTTTGTAAAAGTCGCTAATGCTTTTTTTTGTTCATCCATCATCTTCCTCCTGAGAAGAACACTAACTGTCGCTTACCTATACGCCTACGATGACTTGTCTTATAGTATTCTTCTTCAAGTTCTTTAATTCTCCACAATCCATAAGAAAAGCTTGAATACTTATCTTTAGGAAAACGAGAATTAATTCGTTCAAGTACTATGTCCAAGCTCGCGCCAGTACGTTTAAGTCGAAGGTTAGCCATTTCTTCAAATAACTTTGTTGTCATTTCGTGTGGCATTAAACGTATCACACGTTGTTCAACAGTCATTTTCTGACCTTTTTTAGTAGAAAGCAAAGCGCTCTTTGCTTCCTGCTCTTTTATTAAGAAGCGAACTAAGCCGCTTGTTAATCGTGAATAACAGTTACCATGAATCTTAGAATTCAATTGATTATTAGCTTTAATTCCGTAAAGAATTTTTGGAGCATCTTTCGGCTGAATTGCTTTATAATTGTCATCGTTTATAAATCCATAAGCTGGTAAATAATTTCCCATTTCATCATATTGTGGTTTAATCATTTCATCAGCCAATCCCACACCTAAACCATTAGTATCAATAACAACTTCTCTTGGATTATATCTTTCAATAATTTTTTTTAAATCAACAGCCTGAACAGTAAAAGGCTTAGTTTGTGGTGTGCGTCCAAGTACAATTAAATTAACTAAACTAGCATAAAATTTACTCTTTACTATATTAACTCTAAAAACACTAACTGCAGTTTGGTCGGAAATTCGACCAACGTCCACTGATATTAAGTAGAATTGTTCAGATTCTGGTCTATTAATTGCGTGCATTTCTGGATTCTTTAATTTTCTATACTTACTTAGTTTCTCATAAGAAAACCACGCCTCTTCACTAGAGCCTTGCCAAAGACTTAAATATTCAGTGGCAAATGATTCCGCATTATAAGATGGACTCATTTTTAATTTATTAATATATTGTTTATCAATAAGACCATGCATGGCGGGTAACCGCCAATCGCATCCAAACATAAAAGCATGGTTTGGGTCAATAATCGCATTTTCAAAAGTATCAATTAAACGCTCATAAGCAAATGAGGTTTTACTTCCAGCAGATGTGGTAGCTATAATCTGCTGATTTGGCTCTTTTTCATTTACAGTATTATTTGGAAGTCGACGAGATACATTAACCAATGGAATAACTACTGAGTTAATAGCTTCTTCATCAGCGTCTCTAATCTCATCAATCTCTCCTCCATGGCGACGGCCACCACGAGCCGCATCACCAGCAAGAACTACATCAAATATAGAACCATTTCTAAATCGTAAACTTACATAGTCTTTACCAAAATTACCAGGATATTCATTAAGTTCCCATCCGATAATTTCTTTTTTAAGTAAAGGCCAATGGTCATATATCTCATAAATCTTTTCTTTCGTAATCTGAGCTGCTTGTTGTTTAGTGTTTGCGCACATAAATACTTTTCTACCAGGTATAAATACGCATTGTAAAAACATAGCTAAAATAGTTACAAAAGATTTTGAAAAGGCACGAGGAGCTGTAATGAACACATCTTTAAAGCGCATAAGCGCACGAAGTGTCATTCTTTGATAAAAGAATAAACTAAATTCAGAGTCAGCTGGTTTAATTATATCCAAATAAATATCTGGATAAGCTGTAAAGTAATTAATCCATTTACATAATTCATCATAGTGCCTATCTAAATACTCATTGGTAATAACGGCACCTTTTTCTAGTTCTATACCTTCGCGCTCTGCGCGTTCGACGAACTCGTTTGGCGTAAGCTCTTGCCGAGTAGATAAAATAACTTTTCTTTTTTTCTCTTGCATTATTTATCCTCCAACTCCGCCTCAAATTCGTCCTCTTTAAATAATTGTTCAAATCCTTCGTTTTCGTAGTCGTCAAAATCAGTATTCTCCTCATTTAAATCATAGTATGACTCAAGCTCGGCCGCAGTCTTCAAAGCTTGTATACGTTGGCTTATTTCATCACCTATACCAGATTCGTTAGTATACAACCTTTGATTCCAGCTTTGAATATTTTTAATTGTTTCATCAACTACGTCTCTTGTTTCACCATCATAAAATTGATTAATAAAACCTCTCTTTTCAAGCCAGCGGCAAAGTTCACCCATTGATTCAAAATCACTTGCGTTTTTAACATTCTTTGGAGTAAACTCACCTGTTTTAACTAATTTATCATAAGAAGCTAATAATTTATCAAAATCAGCTCCTTCACGAATTCTACAGTCAATCTCATAAGAAATTTTACAAATTTTAATTGCTTGGTCGCCTTGTAAAGCTCCGTTAATGTTTTGAGTAAGTAAAAGCCCATCATATAAATTCTCAAGATAGGCTAAAGCCTCATCATCATAATTAAAACCCCATTTTTCTTGAAGCTTATGGCGTTTTTCTTCTGCAAGGCCAGGTACTACTTCATCGAGTGCGCCGGCCGCATCAAGTTCTTCGTAAGCTTCTTGATAAGACTTCCAATCAATTCCATTAAATTCTTCTGAAAAGTAAATTAGATTATAAGCTTTCAATAGGTCGGCCGCAGAGTTCGTTTTTTTCAATTCTTCAAATCTATCTGGTTCAAAAGGAATATCTAAATATTGACAAATCTTATCCATAGTATCCCAATTAAATTCAGAATCCTCTAATATATCTCCTAGACAATCAACACAAATATCTACATACCCGCTTGGATACATAAATGACTTTGTCCTTAAAAAAGAAAAAGAATCTTTGAGCTGGCCGCACCGTACACACTTCTTCGATGTAAAATCTATATCAAAATGTGGATTTAAAGCCATTTTAGTTCTCCTTCTTTGTGGCTGCATAAATAAGCTTGCCTAAATTTCTACGTCTTGTTCTATTCATATCATCAACAATATCACAAACGTCACACCAAATCTCATAAAACTCCCTAGGTACCATATGTACATCGGTATGCTCCTCGGCTCCGCCGCTCTCTTCATTTTCTTCTTCTTTATAAATCTCTACACCAATTATTTTACATATACCAATAAATTCTATTGGCTCTAATGATAAAAGCTCTACAAGAAGTTTTTCTGGATTGTATTTACCTCTCACTTAGTGCCTCCCTTTTTCTTTTTTCTATTTTCTCGTTCGCATCTCTTACATCTATTTTGAAAACCATCTTTGCTTCTGCTTTTCTTAACCCAATTTCTTCCATCTAATAATAAAATCCTACCACAATCATTACATTTCTTGAAATTCTCTTTAAAGAAGCAATTTTCAATTGTATCTTGATGTAATTTCACGGCCTCATTGATTTTAACAATAATTTTTTGTTTAAAAATAGTACTTATATAGTTCGCGGTATAATTTTTTTCATATTTTTTGTTAATATATCCCGCTATATCTACATTTTTTTCTTTTTTTTCTTTTAGTCTTAAAATTTCTCTTTGTATATCATTTAAATCACTTATACTTTCATAAAAGTTAAGTGTATCTAATAAGCTTTTTAAGTTATTTTCGACCGTATGGTCAAAATCAATCTGTTCTAATCTATCATCTAAATCTTCTTTAAATAAATAAAGCTGATAAACGGCGTCCAATTCTCTAAAATCAAAAATTTTCTTTCCTTTTCTAATTTTTTTCTTATTCCAAATTAATTCATTAATCAAATATAATTGTCTATCGTTGAGTGCGCCAGGATCAAACTCAGTATTAAAAATAAGCTCTCCTATTTCTCCTTCTTTAATACCTAACGGCAGTACTTCTACGTCGCAATCAAATGCAAAAGTCTTATCTTTTGGTGAATAAATAGATTGTGTAATATTAAAATTTCCTCTATATGAATCTCTAATTGTAAATTGTTCTGTTCTAAGCTCTTTAAGTCTATGTCTTAATTTCAAATACTTATATTGATTAAGTTTTTGGCTGCGCGCACGTATAAATTCAGCCTCTTCATCCGTAAAACGCTTTAATAACTCTTTTCTCGGAGGTTTATCTCTTTTTCCAACCTCTTCTTCATAAAAATTAATCTCCAGCTCAATCTCGTCAATCATCCTCCACAAATCTTCAAAGGTTTTCTTCAAATAATCTGGAGCTTTTTCTCTTGCTTCATCCCTATCAAACACATCTCTTCCTTTCTTCAGAATAACCGCATCATTAAGTGAATAAAGCTGTATATTCGAAAGTGCTGGATTTTCTAAAACCGCATCTAACGATTCAGTATTATCCGTCTTCGTCCATTTCGTCTTCAATCCAGTACCTGCGCCAAGCGGAACGCCTTCTTCGGTTTTTCCCCAAAGTAAATAGTCTGCAATCGTAGAGGCTTCCGCAGGCGTCAGGTCTGGAAATTGAACTATATATGTATTTATAAACTCTTTGCGCTCTTGCGCAGTTTCTAAGCTAAAATCAAGTTTCAATCTATTCATTCTATGTTTCCTCCTATATATAAGTATAACACAGACCTATAAATAAGTCAAATTTTGGGAGCGTCCACTTCATTAATCTTAAAAATTTGATTTTTTTTACAAAAACAATTATAATTATTATAGAAAGAAAGTTAAGGAGAGAAATTATGAAATTTTGGTTATTTATATTAACAATAATAATAATCGCGCAAGGAAAGATGATTACAGATTTAACGGAAGAAATCGAAGCAATTAAATCCTGGTATCCGTTTTGCGAGATATTAAAGATTAAAATTCCGGAGAAAGATGATTTTGAATGGGATGAATAAAATGACAAGAGAAGAGGCGATTAATAATTTAGAAGATTTATATAATGAAGTATACAACGAAGATTCTGATGGATATATCTATGCAGAAGCTATAGATATAGCAATAGAAGCATTACATGATGTAATTAAAAAGCCGAGAACGGTGCGATATAAACTTCGCAAGCCGATAGAGTATGTGTCTATTGAATTTGATGAGGAAGAAACAATAACACATATAGAACACTACAATGAGGTAGTACGATGTAAAGATTGTTGTTATTGCACAGAATATTATGATAGAGATGGCTATCCGTATTGGGAGTGTGCTGAATGGGATGGTGGAACAGATGCTGATGGATTTTGCCATTATGGAGAAAGGAAAAAGAAATGACAAGGGAAGAAGCAATACAAATACTATCCACAAGAGATGCACATGGCGTAATGTGTGGATATACAAGTGGAGTGACAGAAGCGTTGGATATAGCAATAGAAGCACTACAATTCGCAAAACACTTTGACTTACTAAAAGAATATCAATCACTAGAAGAAGTGGTGCGGTGTAAAGATTGCCGTCATAAAATACATTGTCATGAAACAGTTGCTCACACAAGAATTCATAATGGTTTTAAGGAGCATTGGTCAGAGCCAATTGAGTTCTGTTCAAAGGGAGAAAGGAGAGAGGAATGACAAAAGAAGAAGCAATAACAATACTTAAAAATATATCGTGGCAAATGGGAAGTGTTGAAAGAGAACAAAATATAGAAGCAATTAATATGGCAATAGAAGCACTACAAACCGATGGCGTAGGAAGATATGAAAACGCAATGCAAAAATTGCAAGAAATGCCGAGGTATCTCAATAACGTCAAAGCAAAGCAGATTAAAAAAATATTAACTAATACCGTACAAGGTAAGTGGATTGATAGAGAACATTGTCAAGTAGACGAAGACGCTTATGAAATAGCGACTTGTTCACACTGTAAAGCAGAAATAACACTTGAATATCCAAATGACAACTTTTGCCCCAACTGTGGAGCGAGAATGAAAGGCGGTGCAGAATAATGTGTTGTGACAAGTGTAAATACTATGTGTGGTATTGGGATAAATGCACAAAATGGGATTGTATAGTAGACGCAAGGGAAGTACACAATTGTTTTGAACCAATATCAACGCCAATATATAACTATATGGTTGGAAAAGGCGGTGCAGAATGACAAGAGAAGAAGCAATAGAACTTCTTGAAGATGTAATTGGATGTATTGAAGATAATCAAGGAAGAGATTATGATACAGCATTTCGAATGGCAATTGAAGCTTTAAAAGCGAAACCTCCAACCGAAGGAAAATATGAAAAAGCTATAAAAACATTACAAGAAATGCCAAAGTATATAAATAGCAATATTATCGGTAAAAAATTAGAAGTACTTAATTATACAAAGGGAAATAAAAATGGAGAAATAAATGAAAAGTGAACTTTGTAAATCATGCGCCCATACAAATGTATGTTTTAAAGATAAAAATCTTATCGGAGATATTTTCGTTATGGGAAACCCAATGATTTTTGATAATAGAGAACTATATGAAAAGTATAAAGAGCGTGAAAGAAAAGGTTTTCCATGTGATGATTACCTATCAACCGATAAAATAAAGGAGGAATAAAATGACAAGACGAGAAAGGCTCGAAGCCGTTATCAATGGAGAAATAACGGAAGAGCTAATTGAAGAATGTAAGCGAGAGCTGGAGAAGCTGAACGCACACAGCGCCGCAGCGAATCAAAAGGCGAAAGAGACGGAGCAGTATAAGGAGAACAAAGTATACGAAGAGCAGGTATATGAGTTTGTGAAAAGCTTAGAGGATCCTGTCCAGGTTGGAGAAATTTTGATGAATGTTGCGCCGGAGTTGACGAGACAGCGAATGACGGCTATTTGTACTAATTTGGTACGGGAAGGTCGTATACGAGCTGTAGAGGTAAAAGTTAAGGGAAAAGGTAAAAGACGAGCCTACATTGCGTAGGTTCGATTTTTTATTTCGTGGATCTTTTGTGGCAGGCCCGGGAACGTACGTTCTCACTTTTCTGCTTTATTCCGGTAAAGCACCCGGGGCTTATGTGTTAAACTTTTCACAAACTTTTTATGAGTTACTGCCTAACTTTTCAAAAACTTTAACGCATTAAAGTGCCAAAGTTTTTTCTCAAAATCTTTCAATTTATTTTAATATGCGGGGTTTTTAAAGGAGGGGTACATTTTCCCAAAACTAAAACAATTCCGCTTCAGCACACTAAAGCGAAAAAGAATTGTTTTCTTTTGTTTTTATTCGTCAAAGGGGTTGACAAAGACCGCTTTATAGTTTATACTTTATATAGAAAAAAGGAAAGAGAGGTAAAGAGAAATGACTAAGATGGAAATGACAAAGAGAATTGAACAGTTAGAAAATCAGAAGTTCATGATTTACATGACTGACCACTGGACTAAAGAAGATAGAGAACTTCTTCACAAGGTTGAAAGAGAACTTGAAGAACTTCAGAAGAAGTTAAACTAAAAAGAAGTCGCAAGACTTCTTTTTTTTAGTTCCGCTTCATAAGAATAAAAAAAATAAAAAAATTTTAAAAAAGGGGTTGACAAGTGAAGCGGTTCATGTTATTATATAATCACAGAAGGGGATAAGAAAAAGAAAGGAAGTAAGGAAATGAAAAAGACAACATACGCATTGAATGTAAACTATCAGTTCAACGCAGAACACAAAGGCGCGCCTTATACATTCGATGGTGAACACTTCATGAACGCAGGCGAGTTTAAAGAAGCAATTAGAAAGTCAGTCGCAGGACTTGAATGCAAGAAAGACGCGAACACACCATTTGATAAAGGAAGCGACATTGAAGAGTTCAATACAAGTGTTAAGTCAAGTGGTGCAACCATTAGCCCAGTAAAAGGAAACACACTTGAAGAGATTATGAAAGAGTACTTTGAAAGAGTACACTCAACCAATTGGGATTATGTAACAGTAGTAGACGAAGAAGTTATAGTATACAACATGAACGCAGAAGAATTTAAAGAGTTCGTAGAAGAGTTTGGAAGAGTTAATAGCAGAAAGGTTGTAAGACTTATAAAAGAAAGTGGCAGAATGATAAAATGGTTTGAAGAAAGAATCGCATAAGCGATTCTTTTTTTAATTGCGCCGCTTCATTGCGTTAAAACTTTAATATGATAAAGTGTTAAAATGTTGTATACAGTATACTGTATACACGGGTGCGGTCCGGTCCACTTTAGTGCATTAAAGTTCTAAAGAATTGTTTTCTTTTGTTTTTATTCATTAAAAGTATTGACTTTTTTAATTCTATCCTTTATAATGTATATAGAAAGAAAGAAAGAGAGGTAAAGACAATGTATAAGGCAACAAGAGAAATTGAAGTAACTTTCAACAACAACAAGGTAAAGAACATTACAATTATTGTATTCGATATTGCAATAGACAACGCAAGAGCGAAACTTGCAAAAGAAGTCGAACACTATAGAAATAATCCATGTACTGTAAAAGTTGCAAATCTTTACGAGTATTTTGAAAGTTTCTAAGAAGTCGCAAGACTTCTTTTTTTATTAATATCACTTTATCACATTAAAGTACTAAAGCGTTTATTTGCCGTTTTAAGCGTTTTAATATTAAAGTAAAAGCAATTTAAAAAAATCGCTTAAATCGACGATTTTCGGCCTTCTCGCGTGTATTTATGTATTTATACAAGTAAAATAAGACGATGCGAACATTTGTTCTATACGGTTATAAGGCATTATATTGAGTTTTAAGCGACTTTACCATTTATTACCATTCGTGTATATTGTGTACACAATACAAACAAAGTGGCGAACATATGTTCGTTGCGGCCGGCCGGTCCCGCTTCAGCACTTTAAAGTGTTAAAGTGCGAGGCGGGCCGGGCAGAACGAACATATGTTCGTTTGGACCGGGCGCCGCTTCATCACGCTAAAGTGATGAAGCGGTCTGATCCGGACCGGATCACTTTCACGCATTAAAGTGTTAAAGTTAGCGGATCAGGTCCGCTTCATCGCATTAAAGTGTTACTATATTAAAGAAGTGTATACAGTATACAAGTACGCAGATCCGGCCGCTTCAGCGAGGTAAAGCGATAAAATGGAGCAGATCTGTCCACTTTATCGCATTAAAGTTAAAAAGGGCGAAAGCGAATTGTCAGAATATTTAGAATAGTAGAACTTTTTCAAAATGCAAAAGTTAGTGTTGACTAACTCAGGGTCTATCCTTTATAATAATGGTAGAGATAAGGAAAGGAGAACACACTATGAATACTGCACTCAAGGAAAAAATGGTAGAATTTTACAACACTAATGCGTTTACGCATAATTACATTTTTGGCTTTAGAATGAATGGAAATATCTGGCTGGTAAAAGTTACCAGTAAAATCCTTCCATTCGTGCTGATGCTTGACAAGGCAAGTCGTGGAGCAGGCTATGCACTCCGTTTCAAGCCGAACAAAGCTGTGAAGACGCTGCTGCTCAGCAAAGGAGCTGAGGTGCTGTGCTCCGAAAAGCTGTTTGACGAGCTGTGTGCAAACACCAAGTACAACAAAGGCGAAGTTTTCGAAAAGCTCGTCACGGAGCTGAACGGACAGGAATGGGAAAAGGATAACGTACCATTCACCGACGATGGAGACCTGACCGTTGACGGAATTGCTTGGCAGATTAAATTTGAAAAGGCAACATTCATCAACGAAAAGCAGATGCTGAGAATGGGAGCGTAAGCTCCCACTCAATGCCGGTTGGAAGAAAATGGAAAAGCGGAGCTGTGAAATAATTTTGAGGAGCTGTTGTGAAGAGCTGAGCAAGCCGCTTCAAAAGAGCTATCAAAAAATAATTTGACAAATTAAAAAAAATATGTTATAATAAATTTAGAAAAAATGAAAAAATAAATTTTAAAAAGGGTTGACAAAGTAAAAAATATGTGCTATAATAAAGAAAAAAAAAGAAAGTGAGGAAAGAAAAATGGCAGTTTCAAGAAAAGTAGAAAGAGAAATGTTAAGAGAAGGTTATCTCAACGCACTGATTTACTATCTCTCAAAAGAAGATGAAGTTTTGAGAGTAAAGTCAAACGAAATCGCAATTCCAGTAGTTGGTTGTGAAGGTAACGAAGATTTCGTTGTCATCACTGTAAAAGTACCAACAGGAGCAAATAAGGGAATGGAACCTTATGATGGATACTCCGAAGCCGAAAGTTATGAAATGAAGATTAAAGAAAAGGAACTCAAGGCAAAAGAAAAAGAAGAAAAGAAAAAGAAAAAGATTGCGAAAGATGAAGAAATTCGCAAGAAGAAAAAAGAAATTGCAGAGAAGGGCGCCGAATAGGCGTTCTTTTTTTAGGCGAACATACGTTCGCGCGAACCGGGCGGCCGCACTTCAACAAGATAAAGTACAAAAGGATTGTACGATTAAAAAAAACATAACTTTTTTAATTAAAGTAGTTGACAAATTGAGAAAATGAGCGTATAATAAAGACAAGAAAAGAGGAAAGGAAATAAAAACAATGACTAAAGCAATTTACTTTGATATGGACGGAACTATCGCAAATCTCTATGGTGTTAATGGTTGGCTTGAAATGCTTATCAATGAAGATACAACACCATACGCAAAGGCAACACCACTTGTAAGACTTTGCACACTCGCAAAAATATTAAATAGACTTCAAAAGAATGGTTGGCACATTGGTATTGTTAGTTGGCTCTCAAAGAATGGTAGCAAAGAATATAACAATGCAGTAACAGAAACAAAACTTGAATGGTTAAAAAATCATATGCCAAGTGTTGAATGGAATGAGATTAAAATTGTTGAATATGGTACACCAAAATCAACAGTTGTAAATATGACAAATGGAATTCTGTTTGACGATGAAGAAAAGAACAGAACAGAATGGAATGGTATTGCATACGATGTAAATAATATCATAGAAATATTAAAAAAAGTTGCATAAAGTACTTGACAAACAAAGAATTTTATGCTATACTATATACAAGATAAAAGAAAGAGAGGTAAATAAAAATGATGGATATTGTAATCAGATTTTGTGAAATAGCAGTTATAGTAATCTCAATTATGTTTTTGCTTTGGGTGGGTGTTTCCCTTATGGAAATTATTACTCATAATATCGAAATGGAAGATTATGTTCTTTCAAATTGGAACTTCTTTTCAATTTGGTTTAGTGTATAGTTGTTCTTTTTTCCTCCTTTTGTAAAAGTCTTGCAGAAAATTGCAAGACTTTTATTTTTTTTAAAAAATTTCCTAAAAAAATTCCTAAAATTATTTTTAGAAAAATTTTTTCCTAAAATATTCCCAATTTTCAGAAAATTCTGCCTTTGATTGCGCCCGGGCCGCCCGAAATTGTCAGAAAATTCCGAAAATTATTTTTTTAAAATTTTTTATAAAAAGTACTTGACTTTTTCTCAAAATTAGTGTATTATATAATTGTCAAGAGGAGAGATATCGAGCACGGACGCGTTGACCTTGATTCTCACGCAGAGCGAAATTCAAAATAAAAAATAAAAAAAGTTTGAAAAAACTCTTGACAAATCTCACAAAATATGTTATAATAAAATAGAAAATAAAAAAGGAATAAAAAATCTTCCGAAAATTTTCTAAAAAAATTCCTAAAAAGGTATTGACAAACTTAAAAAAGTTTGGTATAATAAATACAAGATAAAGATAAGTCATAAAAAATGAAAGGTTAAAAAGGTGAAAACAATGACAGAAATGACTAAGAGAGAATTCTTTGAAGCAGTTATCGCAAACGTAGAGAATGAAGACCTTGTACTGTTCGCAGAAAAGGAAATCGAAAAGATGAACGAGAGAAATGCAAAGAGGAAGAACACACCTTCCAAGACTGCAATCGCTAATGAGCCAATTAAGGCACACATCGTTGAATTCCTTACCAATAGCGAAGGTTCACACATCGCAAGTGAAATCGCCAACGCAGTTGAAATCTCAACGCAGAAAGCAAGTGCTCTTTGCAGACAGTTGGTAGAAGTTGGCACTCTCGCAGTAGAGGAAGTCAAGGTAAAGGGCAAAGGAAAGGTTAAGGCTTATTCCCTTGCGTAGTCAAGACGAAAAGGAACAGACGAAAGTCTCAAATAAAAATAATAGAGGTTATTCCTCTATTATTTTTTTTAGTTTTCTTTTTGTTTCTTCATATCCATATTTTAATAAAATTTGACGCATTAGGGAATAAATTTCATTATTATTATCTTTACCTAAACGAGTATTTTCACCCATTGTAACCATTCTTAAGTTTTCTACTCGATTATCGTTTCTAATACCATTGATATGGTCTACCATTAAGTTAAAGTCAAAATCATCTAAAAAAGTCTCTGCAACCAAACGATGTACCAAAAAACCTTTTACCACATTTTTTTCTAATCTTAAATTAAGTCTTTCATATCCTTTTTCATTTCTTGTTTTCATAATTTTACCATTTAATCCCTTAACCCTTCCTAAAGAAGAAATAGTATATTTAGGATTAGTGGGCCACGATTTCCAAATTTCATTTTCATTATTTATACTCATTATTATTTCCTCCTTATATCTTCTATATATAAGTTGCTTTTTAATATTAACTCTCTATAAAAGTGCAACTCTGTTCTTTTTTTATTGTCATCGCGAACATATGTTCGCGCCCGGCCGCAATGTATATAAATAAATACATAAAAAAGTATTGACATTTATATTTTATTATGGTATTATATATACAAGATAAGAAAGGAGAAAAGAAATGGATACTATAACATTATTAGAAATACTTGCAGGAATTACACTTATTCCAATTGCTTATATTATGGATTATCTTTTTGGAGATAGAATATAGAAAGGAAAGAAAAATGGATAGAACAGCAATAAGAACAATAATCGCAATTATAATCGTAATGGTTTTTGCTTTTGGTAATATGAGTATGGCAAAGGCATCAACGAAAAGTGATTTATCACTTGCAAAAAATTGGGCAAAATCTCAGTATAGTGAGCCAATAAAGGTTGTATCACAAGGTAAGGTTCCCACAAGTAGACAAGGAACAGTTTACATTGAAAAGGTAAAAACAAAATCAGATGGTGGACGCAATGGGCATACCATAAAAGGCAACTACTATGTAAAATACCCAAAGAAAGTAAAAAAAGGTAAAAAAGTAACAATGTACTTTGTATATAATCCATATACTGATTATTGTGATGATATTGTAGCCGTTGTATGTTTGGGAAAGGTCAAGTAATTGACCTTTCCGAACGCACGTTCGCGCCCGGGCGACGCACTTTCATGCACTAAAGTGTAAAAGAATTGTTTTTCTAATGTTTTTTTAGTTTAGGGGTTGACTTTCTTATTATTTTGTAGTAATATATATACAGAAAGAGAAAGGAGAAAGAAAAATGTTCACAACGATTATCACAACAACATTATTTTGGCAGTTTGTCGTTCTTAACTTCATCAATGTATTGATTAATACTGCAAGAAGTCTTACTACTGTAAAAGGTGGTAAGTGGATAGCAAGTTTAATGAACGCACTTTGCTATGGTTATTATACAGTTATTATCGTAATTACTGCGACTTATGAAATTCCACTCGCATTAAAAATTATTGCCGTTGCTATTGTCAATTTCGTTGGTGTATTCACAATTAAGTTTTGCGAAGAAAAAATTCAGAAAGAAAAAATGTGGATATATAACGCAACAGCAAAAATGAGCAATAAAGATTTGCTTGATGTTGTCGCACTTCTCAAGTATGCAAAGATTAAACTTGTATACTCAAAAGTTGCAGATGAACTTTACACACTTCAAATTTTTTCCAACACACAAAAGGAAAGTGAAATGATAACTTCAATTCTTAATAATTATTCAATTAAGTATTGTGCAATAGAAACAAAGGAAATAAATGGAAATTAACTTACCTCCTTTTCTCTATACGAAGTGGTTTACATAATGTAAACCACTTCCTTTTATGTAAACCGCGAACATATGTTCGTGGCGGCCCGGGCGCGTCCACTTTAGTCAACTAAAGGATTGTTTATTTATGTTTTTAATTAAAAGGTATTGACAAATTAATAAATTTGTAGTATTATATACTCAAGAAAAGGAAAGGAGAAAAGAAAATGAATATTTATGAACACATCGATTATACACTTCTCAAGCCAACGGCAACATATAATGATATTTGGAATCTTTGCGAAGAAGCAAACGAAAAAGGTTGTGCATCAGTATGTATTCCACCACATTTTGTAGGCTTTGTTGCAGACCATTTCCCAACACTTAATATTTGTACTGTAGTTGGTTTTCCACTTGGTAACTCAACAATAGAAACAAAAGTTGCTGAAGCAAAAGAAGCAAAAGCAAATGGTGCAGATGAAATTGATATGGTTATCAACATCAGCGAAATGAAAAATGGAAATTATCCATATATTAGAAGAGAAATTGATTCTGTAGTTAATGTAGTAGGTTGGATTGTTAAGGTAATAATTGAAACTTGTTACCTTACAGATGAAGAAATTGCAATCGCAACAAAAATTGTTGATGAATCTGACGCAGATTATGTAAAGACTTCAACAGGCTTTGGTACTCGTGGTGCATCATTTGAAGATATTATGATTATGAAAGAAAATATTCACAATAGCACAAAGATTAAAGCAAGTGGTGGTATTCGTACTAAAGAAGATATGATGAAATATATTGTTCTTGGTTGTGATAGAATTGGTGCAAGTAGTTTACCAAAATAAAATAAAGGCGATGCAAAAATGCATCGCTTTGGGCCGGGCGCCCGCGCTTTCGCGCATTAAAGTGTAAAAGAAATGTATACAGTATTCTTTTAAAAAAGTATTGACTTTTCAATAAAAAAGTAGTATTATATATATAGAAAAAAAGAAAGGAGATAATAAAAATGGCAGTTCTTATCACACTCATAACAGTTAGCATTTGTATTATGATTTGTGTTGCAAAAGTCATTAATGAATCACTCTAAAAAAAATAAAAAAATACTTGACAAGCATCACAAAATGTGATACAATATAATTGTCAAGGGGACGAGGTAGGCAGTCGATGAAGGTACCCATCACTCCGAAAGACAAGGTTGAAAATTTTTCAAAGAAATTTTGAAAAACCCCTTGACAAACCAAACAAAATAAGTTATAATAAGTATGTAAGATAAAGAAACACAGAATTAAAAAAGAAAGGTTAAAAAGGTGTTCACAATGACAAGAAGAGAAATGTTTGAAGCAATCGTTAACGGAAATGTAACTGAAGAAGTAGTCGCTATGGCACAGAATGAAATCGTAAAGATGGACGAGCGTAACGCAAAGAGAAAGAACACTCCATCAAAGACAGCAATCGCCAACGAGCCAATCAAGGCACAGATTGTCGAGGTACTCACTCACGAGCCAATGACAGCAAGCGAAGTTGCTGAAAAGGTAGAAATCTCCACGCAGAAAGCGTCTGCTCTTCTCCGTCAGATTGATGGTCTTACCATTACTGAGGTTAAGGTAAAGGGTAAGGGAAAGGTAAAGGGTTATGCACTTGCGTAGTGCATAACTCCCACCCCAAAGGGTTGGCAATCGTCAACCCTTTTTTATTAAAGTAAATTGTCAGAATATTCTGACAATTGCCGCGGGCCGATCGCATACACTTTAACTAACTAAAGTGCAATGATCCGGCCGCCCGCACTTTAGTCTACTAAAGCATGAAAGTGTTCAATGTTTCACGTGAAACAATAAAAAAAATTTAATTTGGGGGGTTGACAAATGCGTTAAAAAGTAGTATTATATACTTGTAAGATATAGAGCAATACAGAAAGGAAAGTAAAATGACAGACAAAATTGACCACAGAAAACATTATCACATTGTACTTGATACAGAAACCACTAATGGTTTTGATGACCCTTTTGTTTATGATTGTGGCTTCGCAGTTGTGGATAAAAAAGGTAATGTATATGAAAAATTTTCTTTCGTAAATTCTGATGTTTTCTGTAAGATGAAAGACTTAATGAAAAGTGCATACTATGCAGAAAAAATTCCTCAGTATTGGGAACAGATTAAAAATGGCGAAAGAAAAATTGCTAACTACTACACAATTAGAAAGACTTTACACGATGTAGCAAAGAAGTATAATGTCAAATCAATAATGGCACACAATATGCGTTTTGACTACAACGCAACAACAACAACGCAAAGATGGTTAACAAAATCAAAATATCGTTGGTTTATGCCTTATGGAATAGAATTGTGGGATACTTTGAAAATGGCACAAGATACTATTTGCAAACAGAAATCATATATAAAATGGTGTAGTGAAAATGGTTACTTAACAAAGAATGGTAAACCACAAGCGACAGCCGAAATTCTTTACAGATATATTTCAGGCGATGAAGATTTTACAGAATCACACACAGGACTTGAAGATGTAATGATAGAGAAAGAAATATTTGCTCATTGTATGGCACAACATAAACCAATGAGAAAAAAATGTTTCAAATAAAAATAAAAGGGTTGACAAAGTCAGCCCTTTATATTATAATAAAGAAAAAAGAAAGGAGAAAATAAAATGGATTTAGAAGATATTCTCGCAGTATTATTAGAAGAAGGTGAAGATTTTACACTTGAAGATTATGATGATTTCTTCATTATTGAAGTCAATACTTCCACGAACGAGTGAACACTTGTTCGTGGCGCCCGGGTTACCGTACTTTATTCAGTTAAAGTACTAAAGTGCAACCGACCGGCGCCCGCATCGCCTATTAACGATATACGATCGGATCGGTTTACATAATTTATGGAAAGTATTCCTTATGTATACAATATACTTGCTCAAAAGTCTTGACTTTTTCCTAAAATGAGCGTATAATTACTGTAGAAAATAAGAAAGGAGAGTGCATATTATGGCAGTATCAAGAAAAGTTGAAAGAGAGTTAATTCGTAGCGAATTCCTTGCCCTTGTTAGTGAATTCCTTGCTTCCAAAGGCGAAGAGGTTTTGCGTGTAAAGTCCAATGAAATCGCAATTCCCGTTGTGGGATGCGAAGATAACGAGGATTTTCTCGTTGTGACTTTCAAAGTGCCTACTGGTGCTAACAAAGGGACTGAGCCTTATGACGCTTACGCAGAGGCAGAATCTTACGAGTTGAAACTCAAGACCAAAGCCGAAAAGGCAAAGGCAAATGCCGAAAAAAAGGCAAAGAAAATTGCTCGTGATGCAGAAATCAGAGCAAAGAAAAAAGAAATTGCCGAAAAGGGCAATGCCTAAAGGTAAAGAGTGGTCGTTGACCACTCTTTTTTTATGTCAACTTTCAAGTCAACATCATAAATATTATGTCAACCGCGGGCCGGATCATGTACATTTTACCGCATTAAATCGATGAAGTGTGCGCCCGGGCCATACATGCACTTCATCGCATTAAAGTACTAAAGTTTTTGACCCGGGCAATGCGAACATATGTTCGTTTTTGTTTCGCCAACTATTCCGATAATTAATTTTTACGGCATAGTTATAAATTTTATCAATATATCGTATGCAATTTTATTTGCACCACTATATATAGTATATTTTTTCTTCTTCAACTCTTCCGATAATTAATTTTCTCGGAAGTGTACGTTCTGAAAAAGAACATATGTTCTTTGTATACAGTATACGAACGTATGTTCGCGAACGTATGTTCGTGTATGTGTGCGTCGAGGTTGTTGTCGTGCGCCAGCCATTGCAAATTATAAAAAGCTGCGAAAAAGCTGCGTTTGAAGCGGCCCGGGGCAGCTGCGTTGTATTTTCAAGGGCGCAGAAAAAGCTGCGTTTTATTTCCGCTTCAGAAAAGCTGCGTTTTCGTTTGTTTTTGCCGGGCTGCGCACGAAATTTGACAAAAAAATTCAAATTTTTTCAGAAAAAGCTACAAAAATTTAAAAAAATTAGTTGAAAATTTGATTTTTAAAGTCAAATTTTGGCGGCGCACGTCGAAACAAAAGCAAAATAAAATTTGAAAAAGCAATAAAATTTCGCTATAATTATTATAGAAAGTGAGGGAAGAATAGTGAAAAGAGCTGTCGCCCTCGCGCAGGAAATAGAGAAATGAAATTTGAAAAGTCAATAAATTTCTACTATAATATATATAGAAAGTGAGAGAGAAGTAACCTCTCATTAGATAAAAAATCTTAAATGTAACTGGCGCCCACAGCCGCAGAGTGGGAGAAAGAAGGTCAAAATGACTAAGATTGAAGCTTACAAGGCAGTTATCGCTAACGAAATCACTGAAGAAGTTATCGCTAAGTTCGAGGAGCTGCTCGTAGCACACGAGAACGAGAACGAAAAGAGAAAGGCTCGCACCGCTGAGAAGAGAGCGGAGAAGCTGGAAGCCGAGAAGGTCCTGGAAGAGGGCATCCTGGCAGTCCTGAGCGATGAGCCGATGACTGCATCGGACATCTGCGGTGCCGTAGAGGGCATCAACACTCCGCAGAAGGCGACCGTCGTCGTAAAGAGACTGGTTGCGAACGGCCAGGCTTCTGTCCAGGAAGTCAAGGGCAAGAGCGGAAAGGTTAAGGGCTACACTCTGGTGTAGTTCGGATAACCCCGAATAGAAAAACAGGTCGAAAGACCTGTTTTTTATTGTTTTTAATCAATTTTATAGTGTTTTTGATTAAAAAGTAGGTAAAAATAAGCATTTTCAAACAAAAATTTGATTTTCTTGCGTGGTTGCGGCACCCACCTTTATAAGCTAATCGCCAAATTCAACGTACCTCTCAAATATCGTAACGTCCACACACGTAGACCTGGCGACCTCCTGGACAACTGGCAACTCCAACTACTACGTATAACTTATACATTCTTACGTATACGATTAACCTCACTTGATTGCCCTTGGCCTACCTTTGTACACTAAAGCTACAATTCGCATACATTTTACGAAAGCTGCGCCCGAACCATTGAAACTACATTTAGTATACGTATTCGTATACGTTTTACTTATTCGTTTATTTATTTATTATATATATTTATTATATTTTATTCTTCTTTGATTCTATTTCTATAGCTATACCCCATCCACCTATATACAATTCTAATTCTATACGTCTTATATCTCCTTTCTTCTCCATTAATAATAATCGTACCCTCTGAATCTCCTCGCTTAACCTTACACCGCATTTGTACACCTCCACTTCATACTACTTTACGTATAAGTATATGTATTATAATATGTATACGTCTTTCGTATTAAATCCGCCCTGCGCTGCGGCAGCCCAGCCTTCGGCTGCCAGCCTTGCTTGGTGCGGCCAGCATAATGCTGGACCGTAGCCTCGGTTAGCTTCGCTAACACGAGTCTGACTTTTTTTGGATTGGTTTATTTTTATTTTGTTGAGTTATTACGTATAAGTATATATATTAATATATATATACGTAATACGTATAAATATATGTATAAGTTTATCTCTTTTGATTATAAGTAGTTTTAATTAAAAGTTTCTACTAATTTTTTCAGACGCGAAATTCCTGGAAAATTTTTGGAAAATTTCTGGAAAAAATTTCTGGAAAATTTTTGGAAAATTTTTAGTTCCCCAATTTTTCTAGAAAATAATTAGCCCATAATTTTTTGGAAAATTTTTTGGAAAATATTTCTTCCCAAAATTCTTGGAAAATTTTTCGTAGAGTGCGGCCGCCCGAAAATAAAGCGTCATAGAATATCCCGAAAAGTTTTTGGAAAATTTTTCGCAATAAAAAAGAGGAAGCTTTTAACTTCCTCTTAGAATTTCCCAAAATTATTTTACTTGATAATGCAGCGGCTTAACTGAGTTGTCTTTTCGTTCCCATAAACCTGGTGCTTTTTAACTGTGCCGCTGAGCGTATAAGTTGCGCCTTCTTCAAGGTCTTTAGAAACTTCAGTGAACCAAGAAAGAGTACAACCATCGTAGTTAAAGCGATAAACTCTACCGACTCCATACTGACCAGTGAACTCAATCATTTTTACGAATGTGACGGTGATATTTCTAAGTCTTTCACCTATTTCACCGACGTATTCTCCAAGAGTATGTGAGGAGAATATATCTTCAAGGAATTTATTTCCTTCTTCGGTGCGCCACATATCAAGTGCATCTGCGTTCCAGTTGTAGACATCTGACCAGTGAATCTTTTCGATGTAACAATCTTCTGGTACATCTACTGCGGCAGGTCCATGCCACTTAAGCTCCTGGGAAAATTTACAACCAGCTTCTTTGAGCATATCTTTGATTGGGTATGTGTTTCCATAAATCAGATAAGTTTCTTCGTTCTCGTTGAAGCCATTGCGCTCAAGCCATCTTGTGAAAGCTTTAGCTTTTCTTTCTTTGATGCGAGCCTGCATAGTTTCTTCTGCTTTAGCTTTTCTATTTGCCTTTGCTTTCTGCGCCGAGCGGTATTCACCTTCAGTATAGAGACGAACAGTTTTGCGAATCTTACCTTCGCCTCCGCACTTAAGGCATACACCGCCATAAGCTGGGTGCGGGACTGGGTGTCCGTTTTCTACTCTACAAGCAAAAACACCTGTGCCTCCGCATCTGTCGCAAGTTCCTTCGACAACAGTATAGAGTCTACCATTCTTCTTGATAGGCTCTCCGATTCTTTCCATATTCTTGTATGTGTCTGCTACATAATAGTTCATATTGATACCTTTCCTTTCTTATCTTCTATATATATTATATAAAAATTTTTAGAAAAAAGCAAAATATTTTTTGGAAAATTATTAACAATAAAAAAGAGAACAATTTACTTGTTCTCCTCTCTTTCCTGATTTTGCCATAAAAAAACAATTAATTCGGCTACTTTATTATTAATATACATTACACAATCTCTTGGACAATTATCAATAGGTATTTTACAGTCGTTTCTGTCTTTACTCCATTCACAAAAATGAAGTCTCGCGCCCATATCATCACAACTGTGTAACCAAAAACAATCACGATTTAATTTAGGTTTGCACATATTTTCTCCTATGGTAACTTAGTCATTAATTCCATCATTATATCATATTCAGATATTAAGTGTCTAATATATTCAGGTACTTTATCAGCTGCAATATAACGAGGACAAACTAATTCTAATGAACAAGGTATTATGTTCTCTGGATTAAAAGTACAATAATAACCTTCTTCACTTGTATCTATTTTATCTACTAAATAATCACACCAATAACAATTAGAATTATCCATTAATTTGCCTCACTAATAAATCTTACTTCTAATCCTGCCTTTCTACAATCACTAATTCTATCGATGAGTGCGGCCGAGCTGATTAATTCTGTCTTGTTAACACAATAAGATATATCAAAATCTTCATCTAATATACCACACTCTTTACAATCTCTAAAGACACCATCAAAAAAACAAACATGGTGAACTGAGTCAGATTCATAACTTATTAACCAGCCCTTATCACATTTGTCGTATATTTGATTTAAATGTTTTTGATGTGCCAATGGTTGAACAAGAATAACCCTATCGTACATTTCTATATAGTCTTTTGTCATTTTATATGCCATTATTTTCTCCTACCACAATACTTTTTCGCCAAGACTATCTTTAGTTTCATAGTACAAAGTTTCGTCTTCATCGGTTTCATAAATCAACATATCATGAGGGCTAAAAACCGTAATATCAATTGACTCTATGGCTTCCTCACCATACCATCCAGAGATTTGTTCTACTACGTCTGTAAATTTTTCGGCACACACAAAAAGATGCTGCAAATCTTCTTTGTCATTACAATCATTATAAAACCTAACATCAGCTGCAAATAACATATAAATCCTCCTATCTTGATGCCCAAGGAATTTCAGCTACATCATCATCTTTAGCAAATAACTTATCAATATAATTCATACAGAATTCTTTTCCTACAAATCTCATTTCTTTTGGAGCTGCACCATAGAACACTGCGCCAGCGCCATATCTATCATTCATGGCACAATTATATACCATATCTTTAGCTTCTTCTAAAGTATAATTTATTTCTTCTCCGTCAAGATAAGAATTATAAAGACCACCTATCTCATAATTAAAGGCTCCTTTAATATTTCTTGCGGCTATCTTTTCATGTCCTGTCATATTGCTAAGCACCCCTTTTCTTCAGCTATTTTAAAATCCTCTTCAGAAGGGCACTCTCCATCATTACAACACTCTACTACTTCACCATAATACCAAACTGCCCATGCACAATTTTCACAACACATAATAACACCTTCCTTTCTTATTTTTCTATATATAGTATAACAAAATTTTGAAAAAAATTCAAGTTATAAAAACTAAAGGCTTAATACTTTAAGCCTTTAAATATTTTTCTCGTAGCATATCAATTATTTTTTTAGTTTCTAAAGGTTCATTATGATATATAGATTCTAATTGTTTAAAGCCTTCACGCAAAGTAAGTTCTTTATCTTTATCGAAGAATCTAATCTTAC
>JAEEGL013451349.1_pt1 | contig 25156 bp, 19 predicted proteins | sample 9134231 | NCBI WGS metagenome assembly JAEEGL01 (sample SAMN16246548, study PRJNA631951) | gut metagenome | biome: gut microbiome; feature: rumen; material: fiber-attached | host: Bos | place: Iran: Karaj | collected 2018-10 | reverse complement strand
CACTTCCACTCCGGTTCTCTCCTTCATGAGAACCCTCATGGAATCTACGGCGGGCTTGAAATCTCTGGGGAGGGGCTTCTGCGCCCATGCATTTGCGGCAAGGACGCAGGCAAGGAGGGTCAGGAGCAGCTTTCTCATTTACTAAGTTGTCTCAGGTCTATCCAGGTTGCTATGACGGAGCCGGAGAGTAGGGCCAGGAAATCGGCCAAAAAGTCCTTGGGGTCTCCGCTGCGGTATTCCGTGAGGTATGCCTGTCCCAGTTCCGTACCGGCGGCCAGGATGCATCCTACGACGAAAGTGACTATGGCGAACAGCAGCACCTTTTTCCGGTCCCCGGTGTATTTGTCATAGGCCAGGAAGGCCAGGATGGGGAAGGGGAAGAACATGCAGAAGTGCACCACCTTGTCCGTGGGTATGCCAAGTATGGTCTTGCTCACCTCAGGAAGCGAGTTGAAGCTTCCGAAGCACAGCACGGCCACGGCAACCAGGTACAGATAGAACAGTACCCTGAATATGGTCTTTAAGGTCTTTGTCATCCAAGAATAAGTTCGCCGAAGAATTCAGGACGATGGAAATCCGGGCCGGGCGTGCCCACGGGGCTCCAGCTAAGGAAGTGGGGATGGGCCGTCTTGTCCCCGCACTTGTAGAAGTTGGCGCGGAGCTTGGCAGGAAGGTTCTCCGGGTCCACACCAATGAGCTCGAACGGAATTATGATGCATACGCGCCAGTCCTGAAGGCCTTCCTTTACCGAATCGCACTTTTTCACTGTGGCAAAACGCGCTATGGCTTCCATCTCTTCCGCCGGGCGGGGAGTGCGGTGGTTGCGGTCTGCGCCGGAGCATGCCAGCACTTTTCCAAGGGCGTTGATCTCGAAATTATAGTACACGCTGCCGTCCGGGTCCTGGACGAAGAACTCCACGCAGGAGTCTTCCCACTGGGAACCGTTATCCTCCTTGTTTTCTGCCCTGAGGTCCAGGCCGCTCACACGGAAATCCACCACCAGCGAACCTTCCGTACGCGCTATGCGCCCGGCGCAAAGGGGAGCGTAAGGGAACTCTCCAGGCCAGTTCACACAGTCTACGTCAAAGCGTGCGCCTTCCAGTTCCAGCGCTGAATCCAGATCCTTGTTCTCAAAATCTGCTAAGGGTACTCTGATGGTTTTCATAAGGCTTGCATGTCATAAAGTTTCTTGTAATATCCGCCAAGGGCTATGAGGTCCTCGTGCTTTCCGCGCTCCACAATGGCACCTTCGTGCATCACGATGATCTCGTCCGCATTTTTGATGGTGGAAAGCCTGTGGGCTATGGCAATGGTGGTCCTGGAGCTCATGAGGCGGTCCAGGGCGTCCTGGACTATGCGCTCGGACTCAGTGTCCAGCGAGGCCGTAGCCTCGTCCAGAATGAGGATGGGCGGGTTCTTTAGGATGGCGCGGGCAATGGACAGGCGCTGCCTCTGGCCTCCGGAGAGCTTGGTTCCGCGGTCACCGATGTTGGTCTGGTAGCCTTCCGGCTTTTCCATTATGAAATCGTGCGCGTTGGCAATCTTGGCGGCAGCAATAACCTGCTCCTCCGTGGCGCCTTCCACGCCAAAAGCTATATTATTGAATATGGTATCGTTGAACAGGATAGGGTCCTGGTTCACGTTGCCCATGAGGCTGCGGAGGTCCTTCACGCGGACGTCACGGATGTCCACGCCGTCCACGGTAATCTTTCCGGCCGATACGTCCCAGAAACGCGGCACCAGGTCCACCAGGGTGGATTTTCCGGCGCCGGATTCACCCACTATGGCAATCATTTTCCCGTGCGGGATTTCCAGGTTTATGCCCTTCAGGATCTGCTTGCCGTTCTCATAGGAGAAGTCTACGTTTTCAAAGCGGATTGCCTCCTTGAAGCCGTCCAGCGGCTTGGGGTTCTCCGGATCGGAGATGGAATTCTCCGCCTCAAGGATCTTGTTTATGCGCTCCATGGAGGCAAGGCCCTTGGGAATGCCGTACGTTGCCTTGGAGAGCTCCTTGATGGGCTCAATAACGGAGTACAGCATCACCAGGAAGAAGATGAACTGCGACGCGTCCATGAACTTTCCTCCAAACAGGCCGGTACCTCTCACTATCATTGTTCCGCCAATGAAAAGGACGATGACAATCATCACCGTGCCCAGGAACTCGCTCAGCGGGTGCGCCACCGTCTGGCGTGTGTTCACGCGGGAGATTTTCCGGCGCATGGCCTCCGTCACGGCCGCAAACCTACCGGACATCTTCTTCTCCGCATTGAAAGCCTTGACGATGCGTAGGCCGCCCAGGGTCTCGTCCACCTGGGACATGGTGTCCGACCACAGCGTCTGTGCCTCCAGCGACTTCCGCTTGAGCTGCTTTCCAATCACGCCCATGATCCACACGAACCCCGGCACGAAGAGTATGGTGAACAGCATCATCTCCGGGCTTATCCAGATAAGTATTCCAAAGTAGAACAGAATCAGGATAGGATCCTTTATGAGCATGGCTATGGACGATGTTATGGAGGTCTCCACCTCCGCCACATCGCCGCTCATGCGGGCTATGATATCACCCTTGCGCTCCTCGGAGAAGAAGCCAATGGGCAGGACCAGTATCTTGTTGTACAGGCGGTTACGGATATCCTTCACGATGCCGGTCCTGATTGGAATCATCACGGCGTTTGAACCGAAGTAGCACGTGGTCTTGAGTGCCGTGAACAGTATCATGATGCCGCCCAGCAGGTACAGCGTGTTAAGCGTCCCGTGCTTCCCGGCAAAATCCGACACATAGAAGTAGAAGTTATTGATAAGGATATCCTTGAAACTTGCCCCCGCAGTGCCCCACGGCATGAATTCATACACCGCGCTGTCCACCTTGAACAGAATGTTCAGCAGCGGAATAAGCACCGCAAAAGAGAAAATATTGAATACCGCCGACAATATATTCAACCCCACCGCCCCGGCCAGGTATCCCTTATAAGGAGAGGCATATTGCCTCATCATTTTCACGAAGTCCCTCATAACCCACAAATATACAAAAAAAAGATTCCCGGGACAAGCCCGGGAATGACGTTCTGATAAAGATTCCGGGTCAAGCCCGGAATGACTAATAAGAGAGCCTGGAACGATTACAGGTTTTCAAAAACCTCCTTGATAATGCCAATGGCTTCGCGGAGTTGGGCCTCGGTGATGACGAGGGGAGGGGCGAAGCGGATGATGTGGCGGTGGGTGGGTTTGGCGAGGAGGCCTTTTTCGGCCATCTTGAGGCAGATGTCCCAGGCTTCGATGCCGTTCTGGGGCTCCGTGATCACGGCGTTCAGGAGGCCCTTGCCGCGGACGCTCTTGAAGAACGGGCTCTTGATCTTGGAGATCTCTTCGCGGAAGATCACGCCAAGGCGGGCGGCGTTCTCAGTGAGGTGCTCGTCACGGATAACTTCCAGGGCTGCCACGGCGACCTTTGCGGCAAGAGGGAAGCCGCCAAAGGTGGAACCGTGCTCTCCGGGGAGGATGGTGAGCATGATCTCGTCATCGGCCAGAACTGCCGATACGGGAATGGTGCCGCCGGAGAGGGCCTTGCCTATGGTGATCATGTCCGGGCGGATGCCCTCGTGGTCGCAGGCGAACATCTTGCCCGTGCGGCCTATGCCGGTCTGGACCTCATCGGCAACGAAGAGGACGTTGTGAGCGTGGCAGAGGTCGTAGCAGGCCTTGAGGTAGCCGTCGTGGGGGACGTATACGCCGGCTTCGCCCTGGATGGGCTCCACCAGCATTGCGCAAACCTTGTCGCCTTTTTCGTCCAGGACCTTGCGGAGGGCGTCTACATCGTCATAGGGAATCTGGATGAATCCCGGGGTGAACGGTCCGTATTGGGAATAGCTGTCCGGGTCCGACGACATTGTGACGATGGTGATGGTCCTGCCGTGGAAGTTGCCGTTGCAGACAACTATGAGGGCCTCGTTCTCAGGGATGCCTTTTACCTTGTATCCCCAGCGGCGGGCAAGCTTGAGGGCCGTCTCAACGGCCTCTGCGCCGGAATTCATGGGCAGGAGCTTGTCGTAGCCGAAGAACTCTGTTGCGAACTTCTCGTAGGGACCCAGGCAGTCGTTGTAGAAGGCGCGGGAGGTGAGGCACAGCTTCTGGGCCTGGTCCGTGAGGGCCTTCACAATCTTGGGATGGCAGTGACCCTGGTTCACTGCGGAATAAGCGGAAAGGAAATCGAAGTAGCGCTTTCCTTCCACGTCCCATACAAATACGCCCTGTCCTTTGCAAAGGACTACGGGCAGCGGGTGATAGTTGTGGGCACCGTACTTTTCTTCCAGTGCAATGTAATCTGCGGAATTCATATGCTTAGTCTCCAAGTGTTGCTACCATTACGGCTTTGATTGTGTGCATGCGGTTTTCGGCCTCGTCAAAGACGATGCTGTTTTCGCTCTCGAACACGTCCTCAGTGACCTCTATACCATTCAGGCCGAACTTGTCGTACACGTCCTTTCCGGCCTTGGTGTCAAGGTTGTGGTAGGAAGGCAGGCAGTGCATGAACTTGCAGTTGGGGTTACCGGTGCGCTTCATGAGGGAGGCGTTCACCTGGTAAGGCATGAGCATGCCGATGCGCTCTTTCCAGACCTCGTCCGGTTCTCCCATGGAGACCCAGATATCGGTGTAAATGAAGTCGCAGCCCTTTACGCCGGCGTCTACATCATCAGTGATGGTTACGCGAGCGCCGGTCTCTTTGGCAATCTCAAGGCACTTGTCCACCAGTTCCTTTGAAGGCTGGAGGGCCTTGGGGGCCACGATGCGCACGTCCATGCCCATCTTTGCGCCGCCAACCAGAAGGGAGTTACCCATGTTGAAGCGGGAGTCGCCCAGGTATGCGAATGAGACCTGGCTCAGGGGCTTGTCAGTGTGCTCCTCCATGGTAAGGAGGTCTGCCAGCACCTGGGTGGGATGGGCCTCGTTGGTGAGGCCGTTCCACACGGGAACGCCCGCAAACTCCGCCAGCTCCTCCACGGTCTTCTGTGCAAAGCCGCGGTACTCTATGCCGTCGAACATGCGTCCAAGCACGCGTGCGGTATCTTTCATGGTCTCCTTAATGCCAATCTGGGAGCCGGAAGGGCCAAGATAGGTCACGTGTGCGCCCTGGTCGTAGGCGGCTACCTCGAAGGCGCAGCGGGTGCGCGTGGAGGTCTTTTCGAAAATGAGGGCGATGTTCTTGCCTTTCATGCGGGGCTGCTCCGTGCCTGCATATTTTGCCCTTTTGAGGTCACGGGCAAGGTCCAGGAAATAGCGTATTTCCTTGGGGCTGAAGTCCAGCAGCTTCAGGAAGCTGCGGTTTCTGAGGTTATAAGCCATAGTGTTATGTGTTTAAAGTATTATTCTTGTTCCTGCAGAGGGGTCATTGAGGCGTCCGGCTTCCGTGATTATGCATTCACCGCCGCCGCCTTCCACGAACATGATTCCCGCACGCACCTTGGGGGCCATGGAGCCTTCCCCGAACATGCCCTGGGCCAGGTATTCCTTGGCCTGGGCCACCGTCATGGTGTCCAGCGCTTTCTCGTCGGCCTTGCGGAAATTGATGTAAACCTTGGGCACATCGGTGAGGATGTACAGGGAATCGGCCTTCATCCGGAGGGCGGCCAGGGCGCTTGCCAGGTCCTTGTCGATGACCGCCTCTATGCCCTTGTGGCCGTCTCCGTCCTTTACCACGGGGATGCCGCCGCCACCAACGGTGACAACAATGCAGCCCTCACGCGCAAGGCGCTCTACAAGGTCGATATTATTTATGTTGAGGGGCTTGGGAGAGGGGACTACCTTTCTCCAGCCGTTGCCTTTGGCGTCCGGGCGGAAAGTGCCTTCCATGCCCTTCACTTCCTCTTCCGTGTAATACGGACCCACGGGCTTGGTGGGGTTATGGAAGGCGGGGTCATCGGCGGCAACCTCCACGCGTGTAACTAAGGAAACAACCTTGCGGTCCAGGCCCTCGCGGTTGAGCACCCTTTCCATGCCGGTTTCAATCATGTAGGCTATGGAGCCCTGCGTTTCAGAGCCGCAGAAGTCCATGGGCATGGGCTCAAGGCCAAAGACCTTGCGGCCGCCCTCGTGGCGGAGCATGGCGTTGCCCACCTGGGGGCCGTTTCCGTGGCCAATCACCACGTTGTATCCGCTTTTGAGAAGCCCCACCAGCTGCTGGCAGGTGTTCTCTACGTTTTCAAGCTGCTGGGCATAGGTGCCCTTCTGACCGGCCCGGAGGAGTGCGTTGCCCCCGAAAGCCACCATTGCTAGTTTCTGTGCCATTGGTTAGTCTCTAAGAAGAGGAAGGGTGGAGCACCTGAGGAGCCCGCCCATCTTTGATATTTCACGATATGGAACCGTCTCAACCGTCATTCCCCATTTGTCCCTGAGGTGCTTGTTGAGCCTGTAGAAATGCTCTTCCGTGACCACAACGTCCTCGCTTATGGAGAACACGTTGGAGTTCATCCAGTACATTTCTTCAGTGGTGAGTTCAAACACGTTTTCCTCACCGCCGAACATCTCCACAACGCGGTCTGCATCACGCGGGTTCAGGAAGCCCCGGCGGTAGATTATACACTTCCCGCGGCCTACGGGCATGAACGTGCAGTCCAGGTGCAGGATGCCGTCGTATGGATCGGTGTCGCTCTTTCGAAGATTCAGCGGGACGATAGTCTTTTCCGGGAACAGCATCCGGAGATAGTCCAGCGCCAGGCGGTTTGTGCGGGCGGTCTTAACCTGAGGGTAGTCCTCAAAGGCGTACTGGCCCAGGAAGATTGTATCTCCCCACAGCACCACGTCTCCGCCTTCCACATGCACGGCCTCCGGGAGGTTGTATATCTGTTTGTAGTGGATCTGCCTGTAAATATCCCCGTATGCGTCAATCTCTTCCTGCCTGTCCGGGATAATGTTTGAGACGATGATTTTGTCGTCTATGACGAATCCCACGTCACGCGCGAAAACCTGGTTGCAGTCCGGCACCAGGGCGGGGCGCAGGACCTGCACGCCGTACTTCTCCAGCACGGCCTTGAAAGCGTCCATCTCCGAGATGATGTCCGGCTCCTCCGGGTACACTCCGTGGAGGACGGACTCATAGGACTTGCTGTCGAAGGTCTGGTTAAGCGTGGGGGTGGGGCCGTTCTGGTAGGGAAGTCCCAGGATCACTGTCCTGAGGCGGCCTGTCTCCGATGTTACGTGCAGATTCATAAATTGCCAAAAATCTCTTTATATGGTTACAAATCTAAACAATTTTTGGCAAATCTCCTAATAATTTTACAGATTTAGTAGCGGAGACACTAAACCCCTCCTAAGAACCCTCACGGAAATGCTTCCCGACTCCACTCCGGCCACTTCCAGCGCCTGCATGGCGCTCTGATATGCCAGTTCCGGCGTGTTGTTGTTTCCGCTCAGGTGGCACAGGAAAATGTTCCTGAGCCCCGGATGCATGAACTTCACTATGGCTTCCTCGCAGTCGCTGTTGGAAAGGTGCCCGTAGCCCTGCCGGATGCGTTTTTTGAGCTCCTCCGGGTAGTCCCCGCCAAGGAGCATGTCGTCGTCGTAATTGGACTCAACCACCACTGTGGTGGCCTGGGATGCCCAGTACATGGAGTCTTCCGTGGTGTGGCCAAGGTCCGTCATAAGGACGAACAGCTCCTCTCCGGAGCGTATGGCGTAGCCCACGCACTGCGTGGCGTCGTGCGGCACCACGAAGAAGCGCACCTCGAAGTCCTCCGTAATCTGGTTCCACACTCCGGGAGTGAGCACCTGCCGGCACGGGCCAATCCATTCCTTGGTGAAAGGATGCCACGCCAGGGCGTTGTGGAGGGTTTCCGTGGTCCATACCGGTGCCTGCACCCTCTTGCAGAAGGAGCCAAGGGAGCGGATATGGTCCCCGTGGTCGTGCGTGATAAGTATTGCCGATATGTTCTCCAGCCCCAGCCCCAAGGCCGTGAGCTCCTTTTTCACGGTACGGATGCCCACTCCGGCGTCTATCAGGATTCCGGACCGCTCACCAAGAAGCAGGCTGCAGTTGCCGCAGCTCCCACTGGAAAAACTAACGAATCGCATTACGGGTTGTCCTCCTTGGTACAATATCGGCCTATGACGGTGTAGGCGCCTTCAACGCCCAGCTCACCGGCCCTGGAAAGGTCTATGCAGCCCTTTTCCTTGTCCTTCAGATATATGAGCACCAGGCCGCGGTTGAAGTAGGCGTCTCCCATCCATGGGTACAGCTTCACGGCCTTGTCATAACTGTCAATTGCCTCCACAAAGCGGGAAGACAGGCAGTACAGGTTGCCCAGGTTGAACTGGATGTACGGGAACGACGGCAGAAGCGCCGCGGCCTGCTCCATATCCGCCAGGGCTTCGGAGTAGTCGTACTCCCGGGTCACCTGCTCACGGACGCGGGCACGGGTTGCGCCCTTATCGTCCATGGAGAGGGACTGGACGTTGGACTCGAAGGAGGCTATGAATTCTATCATTTCCGCCCTGAGGACGGCCCTGTTCATGAGGTAGAAGGCCTTGTAGTAATTGGAATAGGCGTCTGCGGACTCGCTGTCCACAGCCCTGTCCAGATACGTCAGGGCCTGGGAATACTGCTTCTTGCCCACCTGCTGCAGGCCGCTTGTGAAGCTGTCCCCGGTCTTTTCCTCCAGCACCTCCGCCGGCACCTCCTTTTGGGACGATGCCACCTCCACCGGCAGCGGCGACGCCTGCACGAAGCGGTCCAGGAGCCTGTTTTCATACCTGTGCTGCAGAATGTTGCCTCCGGCGGCGGCTTCCCCTGCAAGGGCAAAGCGGTACAGCGGCTTCAGGTTAATGTCAACGTCCCTGTGGCGGAGCATCTCGTTCTCAAAGCCGCCGTGGCGGGCAAAGTCAGCATCCAGCGCCAGCAGGTTGCTGTACTTCTTGGTGGTGTCGGAGAAATCGGCCCCCGATGCCGTTGAGGTCTCGTATTCCGCCACCTTGCGGCGGGCGGTGCGGTAGTCCTCGCGTGAGGCCCGCTTCATACCCATCTGCAGCTCCACAAACGCGCGGTTCATGTACGCCTTTGCAAAGTCCGGATACAGCTCGATTGCCTTGTTATAGTCCGCCAGGGCGTCGTCCCAGCGCTGCATTTCAATGAAATAGCCCGCGCGGTTGAAGTACGCCAGCACGTTTCCGGGATTGATGTTAATCACGCGGTCCATGTCACTCAGCGCGCCCTCATAATCTCCCACCTGGGCGCTCAGGAGGCTCCTGTTGTAGAGCGTGAGGGCGTTGCCGGGCTCATACTTCAAAACGGTATTGAGATCAGTCATGGCTTCCTTGAGATCTCCCTTCTCCGCGCGGACAAGGGCCCTCTGGAAGTACGCCAGAGTCATTGTGGAATCCAGCTCAATGGCTTTGTCAAGATCCTTCAGCGCGTCGTCCAGCTTGCCACGGGCGGCGGAGAGGCCGCCGCGGCGTATGTATCCCTCCGGCTCAAAACGGTCCAGCTTTATGGCCTTGTTGTAGTCCTCCAGGGCCTTTGTAGTGTCCGTCAAAAACAGATAGGACGCACCGCGGTTGAGGTACGCGGACGGGTCCTTGGGCTCCTGGCGTATGTACTTGTCAAAGTCCGTTACAGCTTTGTCGAACTGCCTGCTCAAAAAATACGTGACGCCGCGCGTGAAGTACAGTCCGGCGTTTCCCGGACGCAGCTGTATGGCCCTCTCAAGGTCACGCAAAGCGCCGTCGTAATTGCCGCTGCGGCTTTCCGTGATGGCCCTGTAGTGATATCCTGAAGTGAACACCGGATTAAGGCGCACGGCCGTGGAGAAATCCGCATTTGCGCCGCGCACGTCGCCAAGATTATACTTGGCTATGCCCCTGTAGAAGAAGGTCCAGTGGTCCGTTGTGTCCAGCTGGGCAAGGATATTGAAGTGTGAAACGGCATCGGAGTAACGGCCGTCCTGCAGGGCGGTGCGCCCGCGGAAGGAGAATACGTCCTTGTCCCACTGGGCATGAAGATTGATACCCAGAAGAATGAATAAGGCCGTGGCAAGGATGCGTTTCATCAAAAAAATTTTCATTTCAGCGCTTAAATAACTAATTTCGCGCCAAATGACAAAGATAGCAAAAATAATTGTGTTTTGCGCGCTCGCGTTGGCCCTGCCCCTTGGGGCGGCGGCACAGCGAAGCGGATATGTCATATCGGCCCGCAACGCGGAGACTGCCGTGAGTGAGAAGTACGTGAAGGATGCTGTGGAGTATCTCTGCGCGGAGTCCCTTGGCGGTAGGGCGGCAGGCACGCCCGGCGGCGCAGCCGCTGCCGGCTGGATAGACCTCCAGTTCCGCGAGGCCGGCCTGGAGAACGTTGGCGGCACGTATCTTTACGGCTTCCGCAATTCCGGGGCAATGTGCAGGAACGTCATAGGAAAGATTTCCGGAACCGGCTCCCGCGTGGTAATCCTCATGGCCCACTTCGACAATTACGGCAAGCTTGGCGGCAGCTTCTTCCCCGGAGCGGACAGCAATGCCTCCGGCGTTGCGGCCATGCTGCAGATTGCCAGGATGTTCAAGAAGATGAAGGATTGCCACAAGACCTACAATACCACTCTGGTATTCGTGGCTTTGGACGCCAAGGAAAAGGATCTTGCGGGCGCGGCGGACCTCTGGAGCCGCATCCAGGGCGGTAAGCTTGGCTTCAAGGCGGAAGACATCTCAATGGTAATAAACCTTGACCAGCTCGGCTCCTCCATGTCTCCAATAACCAAGGGAAATCCGGATTATCTCCTTATGCTAAGCGAGGAATCCACCGGCCGCCGCACCACCCTACAGAGCGTGGAAAAGACGCAGCGCATAGGCCTGGAACTGGGATTCGACTACTACGGCAGCAAGGATTTCACAAGGCTTTTCTACAGGAGCATATCGGACCAGAAAGTGTTCCTGGAGCACGGCATTCCGGCGGTAATGTTCACATCGGGAATAACCATGCTGAACAACAAGCCGGGGGACAGCCCTGACACTCTGGACTATCCCGTTCTCATGAAGCGCATCCGCCTCATTTTCTACTATCTGGACAAGATTCTGTAACCTAAGACTCTTTGACGGTATTGTCCGCCAGATACCACAGGTATCCTTTCACCTCTGAATAACCCATGGCGCGGTACAAGTTGACGTACCGTTCCACCTGCCGTACGTACTTTGGATCCGGCTCTCCGGATTTATAGTCGATGACGCTCACGCTGCCGTCTGGATGCACTACAACGCGGTCCGGGCGCCATTCCTGACCGTTCCGGTCCAGAATTGCGGATTCCCGGATAACCTTGGCGCCGGGGGAGAACCAGCCGCGCTCCCTCACGGATGCAATGCGGCTTTGCAGCAGCTCCAGGGTCTCTTTCTCCGCCTTCGCGGGAAGGTCTCCGTCCAGCACGGCGGAGTGCACGGCGGCGGGGACATCGGCCTCCACAATCACTGACGATAATATATCGTGCAGCACGTTTCCGCGTATGCGGGCGCTGGCGTCCTGGCCGTAGGTGCCGTCCTCTCCAAAGTAGTCCGCGGCCTCAGGGGAGAAGCACAGGCGCCCTCCGCTCTGGGCGGGGAAGGAAGGATAATCCAGCACCAGGGATTCCTCCTTATTCTCCTCCACCGGCGGCACATACAGCTCGCCCTCCCTAAAACTCGTAGTCCCCAGATAGCCGTACAGAATCTGCGCAAAATTGGCGTTTGTGATCTTTGCCGGCGGGGTGGCCGCAATTATCTTCAGCCCGAACTTGGCGCGCGTAAGGGCCACGTAGAAGGTATTTATATTGTCTATGGCCTGCAGCCGCAGTTCCTCAGAATACCTCTTCTCAAAGAGTGAATCGGATGCGCCGGAATCCAGGTTCACGCGGAAATACCCCGGGGCCTTCCCCTCCAGGGCGCTGCCTTCCAGCTCCGGAGCGCACCAGTAGGCGGACGCCTTGTACAGCGTCACCTTCTCCGCAAAGGGGAATATCACATACGGGAACTCCAGTCCCTTGGACTTGTGTATGGTCATCACCCGCACGGAGTTTCCACTCGATGGTGACGATATCTTTGGCGACGCGTCCTTCCAGCTGCGAAGGAAGGCGTCAAGGTTGTTCCCGCCGGTACTCATCCAGTCCTTGAGATAATCCATGAAGGCCTGGATGTAGGGAATCTCCGCGGAAAACACTGAAGGATCCGCGTCCCTGAGGTCCCTGAGAAGGCCTTCTGCAAGGTCCAGAAGGGAATGGTAGTTCTCCGGAATAGCTATTCCAAGTTCCTCTCCCAGGAATCCGGCGGCCGACGGCTTTTCCGGATTGGACGGACTTGCCACCAGCGACATCTGTGACACCAGCCGCCTCACGGTCACGGACGCTTTCACAAACAGGGAATCGTCCGAAACCACGGAAATCCCTTCCTGCACCAGGGCGGCCGCAATGTCCGAACCCTCGGCGTTGTTACGCACCAGAATGGCAATCTGGCTTGGGACGATGCCTCTGTCCAGAAGTGACCGCACCGACGACACCACCTCTCCCATCTCGTCCTCCGTGAAAACGGCCTCCACAAGGCCCTGGGCCTCTTCTTTGCTGCACACTTCCTGCTTTACGCCCTTATAAATAGTGGATATACTGTCGGAGGAAGCGGGCTCCAGGCCCAGGATGCCGTCCAGGGTATCGGCGGCATACTCAAAAAAGTGCCAGTTGAACTCCACAATGCGCCTGCATGTGCGGTAATTCCCCTTGAGGTCCGAGCTCACCGCCCGTGGGAACTGCTGGCCAATCCTGCTTCCCAGCAGGCCCCAGTCGGACCCTCTCCAGCGGTATATGCTCTGCTTTACGTCTCCCACCACCAGTGAACTTCCGCCGGTGCTTTCGCTCCCGCGAATAAGCGGCAGGAAGTTCTCCCACTGCACGTCCGACGTGTCCTGGAACTCGTCCAGCAGGAAGTCGTCAAAGCGTACGCCCAGCTTTTCATAAATGAACGGAGTGTCCGTTCCGTCTATTATGCCTCGGAGAATTGTATTTGAGTCGTCGATGGATATTACGTTGTTCTGCTTCTGCACGTCGGCAAACGCCTTCCGCAGCGTATCCGCCACGCCCAGCCCATAAATCTGGCCTATAATAACCTTGGCAGTGTTGTACTCCTTGTAACGCTTCCCAAACAGGCCGATAAACGCCTCCAGAGGCCCTTCCAGCCGCCCTTCCAGAGAAGGGAGCAAATGGGCCTTGGCCTTTGCGAACCACTTTGAAGAATCCTGGGAAATAGAAATGAATGCCGCAGTAGGCTTCGCAATGCTTGAAGAGCCAGAAGCACCCGAAGCACCCGACGCATCTTTATATTTCAGTACAGCACAGATCCAGCCGCGCGATGTCTCCGCCATATCCACGCCTGCGGTGTTAAAGACGGAAACAATGCCGTCCGCCGCCGCGGCAACGTCTTTCTCAAACGCCGCCATCACTTCCTTGCACTGCTTGCTGAGCTCCCTGAGCTCCCCATGGCTGGGGGAGGGAGCGCCCTGCGGCAGATCCTTGAGGCTCTTTGCCATGTTAAGGAGATTGGCATCCACGGAGAACTTTCCAGTGCGTGACAGGTCTCCCCGCGCTGCCTCCGTGAGCCAGTTCAGAAGGCTCTTGTCGCTTTCCTGCAGGCCGTCCAGCACCAAATCCACGCTCTCCTGCACCAGCGCATCCCTGTCCAGTTGCACCTGGTACGATGAAAACTGCCCCACCTCCCTTGAAAACGCCCGCAGCGTCTGCTGGAAGAATTTATCAATAGTAGAAACCGCAAATGCGGAATAGTCATGCAAAATGCCCGAAAGCTGCGTCTTAGCCCTCTCCTGCAGCAGTTCCACACTCCCTCCGCACTCCGGCAGAAGCTCCGAAAGATACTTTGACTCCAACGGCTTATTTGCCAGCGTATCCAGCTCTTTCAGTATCCTGCTCTTCATCTCCTCCGTAGCCTTATTGGTAAACGTCACGGCCAGCACATGCCTGTACGCCAGAGGATCCTCCTCCCGCACCAACAGCCGTATGTACTCCAGCGCCAGCTGATATGTCTTCCCGGCCCCCGCCGACGCCCTCAATATCTTCAGCATACCCTACAAATATACACATTTTTCCCGTCATTCTCTCCCAGTCATTCCGGACCTGATCTTTTCCGTCATTCCGGACCTGATCCGGAATCTTTAACTACCCGTCGTCATTCTCGGGCTTGTCCCGGGAATCTCTACCTGTCGGAGGGCCCCCGCCGGTCGCACTTTTGCCCCTTTTTGCTCCCTCCGCGGGCCCTATGGAACTTCTGCGGCAGCATTTTGGGGCTTTTTTGCGCCCGTGGCAGTGCCATTCTTAATGTCTATAATTATGCAATTTTTAGATAGTTTATTGTAAAATCAAATACTGTTAGTATCTTTGCATTTGTTATGACTAAAATAAGTACAGAAGACCAGTACCGTGCCGCAATGGAGCGCATAGAGGATCTGCTTAAGATTGTCGATGACAGCACTCCTCAGGACAGCAAGGACAGTGTTGAACTTGTCCTGCTTTCAAATCTTGTTGCCGACTACGAAGAAGAGCATTATCCCATCAAGAATCCGTCTTTGGTGGAAGTTCTTAAACTCAGGATGTTTGAAATGGGTCTTACACAGACCTCTCTGGCCAAAAAGCTTGGAATGAATCAATCCAAGATCAGTGAAATCATTTCCGGCAAATGCGAACCCACCCTCAAACAGGCCCGCAAAATGTCAATAGAACTTGACATTGACCCCGCAATTGTCCTTGGAATCTAATTAATCGAAGGGGGTCGAATTCGCCCCCCCTATAATAAGAGTGAATTATAGTCATTCCGGACCTGATCCGGAATCTTTAGCCACCCGTCGTCATTCCCGGCTCCGACCGGGAATCTTAAACAAAACGCTTTGTATAATCCGAAAATACCCTTACCTTTGCACAAGCTTCGAGTAAGTTAGAGGGCACTACGGTGCGCCTCCTTGCAGGGATCCCTAGGGACTCCCTGTATTTTTTATGGGTATATATCAATCACGCTATCCCCGTCATATATCCAGACTTCTATAATTCTTTTGCTAATTGAATAATGTTTAGTATATTTGTATCGTTGATTCCCGGTAGCCCCTGAAGAAATTCAAGCTATCGGGTTTAGTTTTTTGTGGAATACGCCGACATCCCGGATGTCTCCAGGTAATCGGTTTTTGAATTATTTCTTGTGAAGGGAGCGCCCTCCAGAATAGAAGGCCCTTTTTCCGTCGCTCCGGAAAGTATTGGTGCAGAAACCCTCGGAGCGATTAGAAGGCGCCTGCAGGCGCCCGGCCGGGCCGTGACTTTTGCCGTAAGGTAAAAGTTGGAAAGGCGAAAAGGCCGCGGGGGTGTATGAGGGGGCAGCGCCCCCTGTATTAATCGGCCGAGGGTGGCCACAGGTTTCTCGCACCAACACTTCCCGAAGCTCTATCATTAATTCCGGTAGTTTATTGTATTCCCATAGATTATCACTATCTTTGGTCAGCGAAACACCACCATGATTGTCTACAACTCCAACAAGCGCAGTTTTGTGCTTGATGTAAAGACCGGTGCCATTGAGACCAAGATTCTGACTCTGCTCAGGGAAAAGGGCCTCAACGGCGGGCAGGAGCGTGAGGTCGAGTCCTGGCACAACTCCATGCAGTTTATGAGGAATATCGTGGACGATTCGGAGATTGACGATGACGTCCAGATTGCCATTGAATACAACATCCCGCAGACTTCCAAGCGCGTGGATTTCATTATCCTCGGCTCCGGAGAGGCCGGCCCAGATAACATCGTGATAGTTGAACTCAAGCAGTGGAGCAAGGCGGAAGTGGTTGACGATAATATGCATTACTGCGTCCGTACTTACGTCGCCAACGACAACAGAATTGTCTGCCATCCTTCCTATCAGGCCTATTCCTATTCCCGCTTCCTCTCCAATTATTCCGCACTGGTTCAGGAGAATCACATCCACCTCATCCCTTGCGCATATCTCCATAATTATAAGCCGGAATACCGCGCCTCTCTGGCCTCCGATATTTACAAGGAATGGTACTCCCTGGCCCCTTTCTTTATCCGCAACGAGGTAACGGAGTTCAGCGCTTTTGTCAAGAAATATGTCACCAAGAAGGCTGCAAACGGGGACCTGCTGTATCTCATAGAACACGGCCGCATCCGTCCCACCCAGTCCCTCCAGGATGCGTTGAGCACCATGGTGAAGGGCACCCCGGTCTTTGACCTCCTGGACGAGCAGGCCGTCTGTTTTGACATGTGCAAAAGGACAATGCTCCAGTGTCAGAAAGACAGAAAGAAGCGCACCATAGTGATCCAGGGCGGCCCTGGCACGGGCAAGTCCGTCCTTGCCGTGAATCTCCTGATGCAATTCATCAACGAGAGCCTGAACACCGCATACGTCACCAAGAACAGCGCTCCCAGAAATGCCTTCCTGTCGCTCCTGACCAAGAATAACGCCCACAAGATTGTGGACATAAAGCATCTGTTCCGTTCTCCGTTCGGCATGTCCACCGTTCCTCCCAACGGCTACGACTGCCTCATCGTGGACGAGGCTCACCGCCTGGTCACCAAAATGTACCGTGACTGGAGCGGCGAGAATCAGGTGAAGGAATGCATCAACGCCTCCCTCCTCACCATCTTCATGATAGACGAGGACCAGGCGGTCACCACCAGTGACATCGGTAGCATCGCGGAAATAATGAAATGGGCCGATGCCCTGGGCTCCCGGGTAATCATGAACCCGGACACCAAGCTGGTCTCCCAGTTCCGCTGCAACGGCAGTGATGCCTACATCCAGTTCATCGACAACCTCCTCCAGCGCAGCCAGGAGGTCGTTCCCATATCATTCAGCGAGCTCAATTACGATTTCAAAGTCTTCGACAGCCCCGCGCAGATGCGTGAAGCCCTCCGCGAGAAAAACGCCATCGACAACAAAGCAAGGATGGTAGCCGGCTATTGCTACGACTGGAACGTAAAGTACCGCCGCGGCCCCTGGGACATAATCCTCCCCGACGGCTTCCAGGCCAAGTGGAACCTTGCCGATGACAATATCTGGGCTGTCAACCCCAATTCCTTCGAGCAGGTAGGCTGCATCCATACCGCCCAGGGTCTGGAATTCGACTACGTTGGCGTCCTCATCGGCCGCGACCTTTCCTACGATCCCGTCCAGGGCAAGGTCGTCACCCACAAGGACCAGATCTCCCGTGACGACCACTCCTCCGGAATCCGCACCGCCACTGACGATGAAGCCCGCCGCCTCATCCTCAACACCTACAAAACCCTCCTCACCCGTGGCCAAAAAGGCTGCTACGTCTATTGTGAGGACGATAATTTGAGAGAGTACTTCCTTTCGTCATTCCGAACTTAACCTTTTTCCGTCATTCCGGACTTGATCCGGAATCTTTAACAATTTGCGTCATTCTCGGGCTTGTCCCGGGAATCTCACCTTATGGATTTCTTGAAGGCGTTTTCACGTTCTCTCCTTGCCTTCATCTCCTGCCTATATGCCTCCTGTGCCTTCCGCCGATCTTCCTGAGCGGATTGAAAGATTTCTCCGCTGCGAAGGATTTCCGCTTCAACCCTGGATATTGTTTCGTTCAGGACAGCTTTCTTCAGCTGGCATTCCCAGACGATGATGACGGACCAGCCTTTTGCCTCCAGCTGGCGCCAGACCTCCTGATCGCGCTGCTGGTTCCTTTGGATTTTAGCTGTCCAAAAGGCGGTGTTGGTCTTGGGGGTTGAGGCGTTTTTGCAGTCCTTGTGGCCATGCCAGAAGCAGCCGTGGACGAAAATAACGGTGCGGTACTTAGGAAGGACGATATCGGGGGAACCAGGGAGGCGTTTGACATTCACATGGTAGCGAAAACCGAGGCGCCAGAGGACGTGACGGAGTTGGAGTTCCGGGCCAGTATTCTTGGCACGGTTGTGAGACATGCATATAAAGCGTTGCTCTGGCGTCATGAAATAAAAGATTACCAGACAAATATACATAGAATCAAATGAAAATGATTATATTTGACCCTGACAACCCCAATCATTATGGATTTTAACTACGATAGGACTAGCAAGTGGTCCATATTGGAGTATAGCAAGCAGCTTCTTGGCAAGACTTTGGAGGAAGTAATTGCTCCAGATACTATTGAGGTCCGCAGAGGTAAAGGACGTCTTGGCCAACTTGTAGAGGAATACTTCTTTGGCTACGATGTCAATTCAAACCCTGATGCGGATTTCTCTGCTGCTGGTCTCGAATTAAAGGTAACGCCTCTAAAAGAGCTCAGGAGCAGAGTCCTAGCCATAAAAGAACGCTTGGTCTGCACAATGATTGACTATAATGCGGATCAGAGTAAGGCCTTTGAGGAATCACATGTATACCTCAAGTGCTCATACATGCTGATTCTGTTCTACCTTCATGAGGCAAATGTTCCTGTACAGAAGCTCTTCTTCATTTATGCCGTCCTGTGGCAGATTCCAGATAAGGACCTGCTAATCATGAAACAAGACTATGAGAAGATTATAGCAAAGATTCGTGCCGGTAGAGCACATGAACTGTCCGAAGGTGACACTATGTACCTTGGTGCATGCAGGAAAGGCCAAAAGGGTGATTCAGATGTTTTCTATTATCTTCCTGATGGCACAAGGGCAAAGATTCCTGCCCCTAAACGTGCTTTCTCTTTAAAGACGCAGTACATGCGTACTATCCTTGACTTTGCAAAGCGGACCGGCGGTCAAGGAACATACAACACTTCAGCACTAGTACATGGCTATCAACCCCATTTAATTGAGGAGTTTGAGTTGCGTGAGAAGAGTTTTGAGGATATCCTTCTGGATAGATTCAAGCCTTATTACGGTTTATCTTATGATGAATTAGTCAAAGAACTACACATCCCAATTACCGGCGCCAAGAGTAAATATTTCCTCGTGGCCAACGAGATTCTGACAGAGAGCCATACTAGGGGTGATAATGTGACCAAAGCTGACGAATTTGTCAAATCTGGTATTATCATCAAGACCATTCGCCTAAATAAGAATGGCCGTCCTGCTGAAGCCATGTCTTTCGAGAATATCAACTACTTTGACATCCTTGAAGAGGAAGATTGGTACGAGTCTAGGCTTTATGATATCTTTACCGGCCGTTTCTTATTTATCGTCTTCCAAGAGGATAAGGAAGGTGTTGTACGTTTAAAGAAGGCTTTCTTCTGGACAATGCCTACTAAAGATCTTGAAGAAGCCGCGGATTATTGGCTGAACATTAAGAACGCCGTGAAGGCAGACCATATTGCTCCTGAATTCTTCTACCGGGAGAGCGACCACAAGAAATTCCATGTACGACCCAAAGGTAGGAATGCTTCAGACGTTACTGAGAATCCAAACGGTGGTACTGCCAAGAAGTATTGTTACTGGTTCAACCATGATTATCTAAAAGGAATAATTGATAACACACTATAAACTATGCCTGATTTCAGAAAACAAATTCTTGAAGATTTTGAGGACTACCGTTCCAGACACATTCATGTTGAACATTTAGAAAAGGATGATTGGGCCTTCAATTTTTGGGTCTTAGATAAGCTATTCTCGGAGGACGAAAGCCTGATAGAAGAAGAGATTACGGACTACAACGACAAGGGCGTTGATTGTTTTGTGTGGCATGAGGATCTCCATGATTTATACCTCATTCAGAATAAGTTCTATTCTGACGGAACCAATTTGTCGATAGAATACATAAAGAACGATTTCCTTATTCGAGCTTTAGCTGCTCTGGAGCAAGGCACATACAATCGATCAAAGCGCTTGCAAGATATATATAGCAAATACCATGAGATGGAAGATTTTACGGTTTATCTCCATCTATACGTAACAAACAATACGGCCAAGACGCCTCAAATTGTGGAATGCTTGGAGTTTTTTAACGAGAAGAATGCCGCAAAGCAACACATCGCCAGAATGTTCTCCCTTGATGAGATTCAAGAGCAGTATTTCAGGGCGCCCAAAAGGGATAAAAAGAATTTTAAGTTCAGAATCAATACCATCAACAAGGGAACTATCCTTGCGATTAACAATGACGCCTATAATACAGAGCTTGCTACAGATGCCAAGTATGTTCTTACTCCAGTAAAGGTGGTTTATGATATGTATAAGGCCGCCGACAAACAGAACTATCCTCTTTTTGATGAGAATATTCGTGAGTATTTAGGGCCTCATGGTACTGTTAATAAGAAGATTATGGAGACTCTGAAGAATCCTGCTGACAGGAATAACTTCTTCTTTTATAATAACGGCATCACAATGATTGTTGATAATATTGGAGCCACGACCACAGATAAAGGCGAATGCTTTTTTCAAGTAGAAAATCCACAGATTGTTAATGGTTGTCAAACTGTTAGTACAATCTATGAAACTCTTCTATCTCTTCCGGAGAATAGACTGGCCAATGATTTCGCTCATACATATGTAATGATAAAGATATTGCGCATTCCTTCAAACAAAGAAGAGCTTCAGACACTGTATCGTGACATCGTTACATATAACAACTCTCAGAACGCTATAAATGAGAAAACTTTTGTTGCTGCTGGTGATATATTCAAGCGCTTGCAGACAGAATTTGAAGGGAAGGGCTTCCTTGTATGCATAAAGCAAAGTGATAAATACAAGTACATCACCACATACTCTAAACCCACGGCACTATTAGATGCTAACGAACCATTCCTGATTAAATTTGGGCTAAGAGAAAATATGAAGAAAACTGATAGTTTTATTATTGGTATCGAGAAGCTACTTCAGGTTTTCCTCGCATTTACTAATAAGCCATACGACGCTATTCAGAACAAGTCCAAGCTATTAAAGTATGGTAGCCCTCAGAATAATGCCGTTATTGAGTTTATCAAGAACCCTAGCGTTACTTCTAATGATTTTGTTAGTTTGTATCTGTTGTATTTAAGGGCAGAAAAGGAGCGAAATAATAGTAACGATGGAAAGTCCCCTAACCCATTTTATTTGATAAGCCTATTTGCTACGTATGAATGCAAGGGTTCCGTTGAAAACATCTCTACAGCCCTTAAGGACAGCAAAGCTATTGATATTATTGTGAAAAAGTACTCAATGATTTTCAAGCAGTACTATTCCCAGTGGATTAAAAAGAATCAAGGAAAGGAATATAACGATATGATTAAGACCCCTGTTGATTTAGAGATTCTTGAAAATGCGAAAGAACTCGTCGAACAGTTTCTTAACGACGCTCAGTAATAAGTAACGGAGGATGATCATCCTCCGTTACTTATTACAGCCTCTTTCTAAGTTCTATTCCCACTCGGGTAATAATACCACATACTAGCGCATTGCCCATTAAGAAGGCTCTTTTGCCATTATCAACGCCATCAAGCTTGGTATGGTCGGAGGGGAACATATTCAAGCGCTCCAGCTCCACTGGGACCAATCGACGTAGGCGGCCGGTCTGATCTTGGATGACATGCCTGCAACGGTCGGGGCTTTTTCCGCCCTCGGAAGTAATGATGGTCCTTGACGGTTTGTCAATCGAATCGGGAAACTCCATGCCGCCTTCTGTATAATAGTACTGACCACCATCTTTCCTGGTGCGGAGCTCATGTTTCGAGCCTTTGAAATACAACCAGCGGTCAATCTGCTCTTCCGGTATATAGAACTCGGCTGGGACTTCTTGGGGTGAAACCATGATATCACGGATAGTAATAGGTGTTTCATGACAAACCGGTGTCGTGTCCATAGAATAAGCATAACCCTTCATCATTACGCCACTATTCTCAAACGGACTATCGGGCTTCTTATCGGGCTCTTTAGGTTTGTTAAAGGACTCCGTAATATCTAGTAAACGCTCCTTATACTTCGTCTTCCGTGATAAACGAATAGATTGAAGCGTTGATTTATCCTTTTTGACTACGGGAAAAGCCTTTGCAAAAATACCGGAGTTAATAATCCAGTCTGCTGGGGAAGTGAAACCGCGGGCAATGACACAATCCTTTTTATATCCAACAATATATGTCCTACGCCGTCTCTGAGGCATCGCATAATCAGCAGCATTAATAACTCTCCATTCAACAATATAGCCTAACTGATTGAGGCACTCCAGTATTATGGCAAAATCTCGTCCGCGTTGATTCGCAGGAGACAGAAGAAGTCGATCAACGTTTTCGAGGAATACAATGGATGGACGTTTCTTGCCTTTTTTTTCTTTTAATATCCTGAAAATAGACCACCAAAGAACCCCTTTTTTCCCCTCGATTCCTTTGGAGTTACTAAGGGTAGTGGCTACAGAATAGTCCTGGCAAGGAAACCCCCCGGTGAGCATATCGTGGTCGGGAATGTCCTCAGTCTTTACCTGGTTGATGTCATCATTAACAACACTCCCTGGGCCGAAGTTCTTCTCATACACCATGGCGGCATGCTGGACCTTAGTCGCAGGCTCCCACTGGTTGGCCCAAATGGTCTTAAAGAATTCAGAATCAGCCCTATCAAGGCCAACTCGGAATCCTCCTACACCAGCGAATAACTCAATGACTCTTACTTTGTCCATACTCAGTATTCTGGACTTCAAAGTTACGGAGTTTTTCGTTTCGATCCAAATTTAATTGAGAAAAAAGCGCAAAAAGCGGTCTGCTAATAACTTACGAAAACTCTCGGTCTAACCATTCATTTAAATCCTCAACGGAACGTATTTCGTATCTGTCGAAGATGAGGTCCATGATTGTGCGACCGGTAACCAGCACAATCGGATGTCCATCATCAAGGAGCTCTTGGTAAGCCTGCTGGTTTACATACGAAGTTGTGACCATTATTCCGAACTGTCGGTCTTTGATACGAGATATAAGTCTAGAAGTATCATTGACGCCAACTGCAGATGAGAATGGGGCATAACACTTTGCCTGCAAGTAAAAATCTACAAGGACGCTTTGTGTGCCGGTCCCAAATACTCGATACTTACCAATCCCATCAATTCCTCCGTCTTTGAACGGTCTTGTAACCTCAATGCTGGCAACATTATCGTCTAGAGTCTCAATAATTCTGCATGCGAATTGTTCAAAACCATATCCGCGATCCTTCTTTATGAAATAATCATGTAGGGCTTGGAGCATTACGGTTTTTGTGGCCTCACTTGATTCTGGAAGTTGTTCCTCTTTGCTCTTGACGCTTGTCTCTCTAAATGCAGTCAGTGAAAGGAATTTCTTTCGGTCAATATACTTCTTCCATTCTATTGGGGCATATTGACTATCATATGCATTACCATTCTCAATATCATTTAGCCATGCTAGGCTTATTCCAGATTCCCCGGGTTCTGCCGCACACCCTTTTGAAGGATCAATGATGGTGAACAATGATTTGTAGTTGAGGAATCTATTCCCGTTTCTATCAGCACCCCATACAGCAGTTAACCAATCCTTTTGTGGCTTTCCCTGAATACCCGGAACCACGAGGCCAAGAAACTGTATATCTCTTCCTCGGGCTTTCTTGAATACGAAAATTGGTGGGACCTTCTTTCTTATTTGAGGGTCGTCAGAACAAGCAAAATCGAATACCTCCTTAAGGATAAGATTACCATTTAGGTTGGTATCATGTAGTTCTCGTCCTGGTGTCTTCTGGTCCCCATAATACATGAATATACCGCAATCAGAGTCAACGGCATCTCTCCAATAAATGTCTTCGCCACTTGTAAAAAGTGTTACGAAAGAAGGGCATTCTGTTTTACCAAGATAGCGGAAACCGCCTTGGTTCTTTACCCCCATAAGCTTAGATAAGACCTCTGCTCCAAGGTTCTTAACCTGAGGGTCGGCTCTATAGATAGCATCAATATACAAATGCCAGGCTGGCCTCTGGTCAGCCGTAACCTTCTCAAAGACGTTGTATTCTTGCATTATGGGACTTGCTTGCCCCAAAGATACTACATTTTTCTCAGTTAGCCAGGACTATTCTTGAAGAAAGACTCTTTATTCATTGATTTCTCCGTCATACCAAAAGCATTTGACCAGGTCGTCCAGATTATCTACGACTTGGTCAAATAGTTTGTACATCAGCTCCGGCTCCAACATTTCTGGGATGTAGGCGATGACGCGTTTGCCGGCGCCGGCCATCCATCCGGCCTCAGTGTGGGCGCTGCGGCCACAAGGAAGAACCAAAACACTGTAACGAGTAACTTTGAATCGACATTTTTTAGCAAAGGTAAATCGACAGATTTTCGCAAAGTAAAATCGACACCCTAGCTGGAAAATACAAAGGCATCCATAACTTTGTAAATCACTACAAATACAAAGGCTATGGATGCACAAGGACTCACGAGTCCGCAAAGGAAACTCGTAATGTGGTACAAAGTTAATGAATTAAAAACAAAAGGTCTCAACTGCGTGCAGATTGCGCATGAGTTGGGCTTGCACCGACAAACGGTGATGAAGTACGAAAAGATGTCACTGGAGGAGTTCCATGCCAGCCAAACGTACGAACGGGACTTTAAACACAAACTGGACATCTTTGAGGAAGAGGTTAAGAATCTACTCGCTCGAAAACCTTATCTGTCATGCCGTCAGGTTCACGATTATTTGAGAGAGCACCATTCAGACTGTCCCAACGTAAATGGGAAAACGGTCTTCAACTTTGTAATGCGAATCCGGGATAAATATCACATTGCGAAGTCTTATGAGGACACCTTCCGCCCAATGGAAAAGCTTCCAGAAAGCGAACCTGGCCGTTATATGCAGGTGGACTTTGGAGAGTATTGGATGCACCGGGATGATACCAGAAGAGTGAAAGTGTACTTCTTTGCTGCAGTGATGAGCTATAGCCGTCATAAGTTCACATACTTCAGTAAGACGCCCTTCACCTCGGAGCTGGCCATATACGCGCACCAATTGGCCTTCCAGTTCTATGGCGGAAAGCCACAGGAGGTCATCTACGATCAAGATAAAGTCTTCATCCATAGCGAAAACTTTGGGGACTTGGTTCTTACAAAGGCTTTTCAGGCCTTTGTAACCTCAGAACACTTCAAGTGCGTGTTCTGCCGTAAAAGCGACCCTCAGTCCAAGGGTAAAGTGGAGAATGTCGTGAAATATATCAAGTATGGGTTCCTTCGTGGCCGTGACTTCACCAACATCGAGATGCTGAACGAATCTGCTCTCCGTTGGCTTGCAAGAACGGCAAACGGT
>JAEEGL013326080.1_pt1 | contig 25157 bp, 21 predicted proteins | sample 9134231 | NCBI WGS metagenome assembly JAEEGL01 (sample SAMN16246548, study PRJNA631951) | gut metagenome | biome: gut microbiome; feature: rumen; material: fiber-attached | host: Bos | place: Iran: Karaj | collected 2018-10 | reverse complement strand
TTTGCACCAACGATTCCGTAGCTAATGACTACCGATTCGTTGCATACGAGCATCTGTCTCACGGCAGGTGCTTGTCATTTTTAAACAAGAGCTTAAATGTTCCATCTGGATTTCTTAACCATACTTCATCGATGGCTGCTCCCTGCTTAATTCGTCCATAGAAACTTCTTATCATAAAACCGTCAGTTAAATCCGGTTTGTCGATAATAAGCCTGCTTGATTGTTTCAATCCGTGATTCATCATATTACCAAACGCCCTCTTTGCATTATCCGTGATAAATCCCTCATGCTCATACCATAAATCATCAACAAGCAAATCTGGACATTTGTGTTCATATTGGGTTCCCACGAGTGAGCCGTATATACTTACATACTCAAATTGAGGCGGTCTCTTCATTTTGGGCGTCAATCTCACTTCCTTTCCGGCCGCTGCGAAGAAAGTAGCCACCTCAATAAGCTTTTCGTAATCGGAATCATCAGATGAAACCAGTTCGTGAACAAGAATCTTTCCGCCATTAGGGAATGTGTCTTTGACGTTGAAGCCACTCATGTCCATCGTGTCTCTAACTCGCAGATTGTTCTTTATCGTAGTTGACGATGTCTCCAGTTGGTCATGAACGTCCTTTACTCCCATAGCCACCGTAGGCTGTGCTCCGTCGCAGCCCCGCCCACATACTTCCCGTTGTCCCTCACCCAGTAAGGCAGGCTCTGGGCATTCTCAATCCTCTCCTGGTTCTCCTTCATCCACTTCCGGAACCCCTCATGCGGCTCGGTAACCTCCCCCTTGAAATGGAAGTCTGAGACATCCTCACCGTTCAGCACAGCCCTGTGATACGCCATCCTCTCCTCCTCGCTCGCCAGCACGGGAACAATATAGCACGACAGGTTCAGGCCACCGTGGCATTAAAAAATAATGATTGTTTTTATGCCCTTTTGAAATGGATAGAGGATAGGTAGAGGGAAAAGGTAATATCAAGACGTATTTTGTCGGGCATTTGTTTTGCCGTTTCAGAAAAAAACGCTATCTTCGCATCGTAACCTAACTTTGATAATGCCATGAACAGACAAGAACAATTCATCATCACCATTAACCGGCAGTTCGGTACGGGTGGTCACGAGATTGGCACCGAGATAGCACGAAGGCTTAATGTTAAGCTTTTTGACAAACAAATCCTGAAGGAAGTAGCCAAAGAATTTAATATAGGTGCCGAGGTCGTGGACAAAACAGAAACACGTATTCCTTCCTGGCGCGACGATTTCGCACAGTTCTACCGTGACTATGTGGCCGACCATGAATACCATGAGACAGGACGTGAACTCACCACTCAGGAACTCTTCGATGCACAGGCCGAGGTTATCAGAAAACTGGCAAGCGTGGAGTCGTGCGTCATTATCGGAAGGTGTGCCTTCGATATCTTCCGCAACCATCCCAATGTGTTGAAGATTTTTATACATAGTCCCATTGAAACGCGCATACGACGCGTGGTAGAGCGCTACGGGGTGTCGGAGGATGATGCCAAACTCATGATTGTGGATAATGACTACACTCGCGAACTTTATACAAAAACCTATACCGGCAGCGAGTGGTACGACGCACGAAACTACAACATATCTCTCGATGTGAGCCAGTTTGGTGTGAACGGCACAGTCGACTATATCATGAAAATGATAGGCGAGTAATCTGCTGCAAAAGCAAGTTTTGTGGAAAACCTTTTGCAGACTGACGGAAATTGTGTATTTTTGCACGATTTTCGTAACATAACTATAAGCAAAGTAGATGAATATCTCATTTAAATGGCTGAAAGAGTATGTCGACTTCACACTTTCGGCCGAGGAAGTGAGTGCAGCACTGACCGCTTCGGGTCTGGAAGTGGGCGCACTCGAGGAAGTTCAGAGTATCAAAGGTGGGTTGAAAGGTTTGTATGTTGGAAAGGTGCTCACGTGTGAGACGCATCCCAACAGCGACCATTTGCATGTCACAACAGTCGATTTGGGACATGAAACACCGTCACAGATAGTTTGTGGAGCTCCCAATGTGGCAGCAGGGCAAAAAGTCATTGTTGCTGACCTGGGGTGTGTGCTCTATGACGGTGACAAGGAATTTGTCATCAAAAAATCCAAACTCAGAGGGGTTGAGTCAAACGGCATGATTTGTGCCGAGGATGAAATAGGAATCGGTAACGACCATTCCGGTATCATCGTCTTGCCTGATGACGCCGTAGTGGGTACGCCTGCAGCAGAATATTACCATTTGGAGAGCGACTGGCTCATTGAGGTGGATATCACAGCCAATCGTGCCGACGCACTCTCTCATTGGGGGGTGGCCCGCGACTTGTATGCCTGGCTGAAAGCCAACGGATATGAGACGGCACTGCATCGTCCCACATGCGATGACTTCAAGGTGGACAACCACGACCTGCCTGTAGCTGTCACAGTAGAAAACCAGGAGGCTTGCAAACGATATGCTTGCGTCAGCATCACTGGATGTGAGGTGAAAGAGTCGCCTGAATGGCTTAAAAACCGGCTCAATACTATAGGACTCAGACCTATCAATAACATCGTCGATATTACCAACTATGTGATGATGGCATACGGTCAGCCTCTGCATTGCTTCGATGCCGACATGGTGACGGGGCACCATATCGTGGTGAAGACACTGCCAGAAGGCACACCCTTCGTCACACTCGATGGCGTGGAGCACAAATTGGGACCGTTCGACCTGGCCATCTGCAATGAGAAGGAGCCGATGTGCATTGCCGGTGTGTTTGGTGGCAAGGGTAGCGGTACCTATGAGTCCACTCGCAATGTGGTGCTCGAGAGTGCATACTTCCATCCTACATGGATAAGGAAAAGCGCTCGCAGGCACGGACTGAGCACCGACTCTTCTTTCCGTTTCGAAAGAGGTGTGGACCCCAACGGCACTATCTATGCCCTGAAACAGGCCGCCATCCTCTGCCAGCAATTGGCAGGTGGAAAGGTGTCGTGCGACATAGTGGATGTTTATCCTCAACCCATGCCCGATTTCCATGTCGATTTGAAATATGGCTATGTTGACCGACTTATCGGAAAGCAAATCGGACATGATATCATAAAGAATATCGTTACCAGTCTCGAAATTCGCATCGTGAGTGAGAATGAGGAGGGCATCGTGCTCGATGTGCCGCCTTACCGCGTGGATGTGCAGCGCCCCTGCGATGTGGTGGAGGAAATACTGCGTATCTATGGCTACAACAATGTGGAGATACCGTCTCAGCTTAAAAGCTCGCTCGTGATTAAGGGTGACGAGGACCAAAAACACAAATTGCATAACCTCGTTGCTGAGCAGCTGGTGGGTTCTGGTTTCACGGAAATTATGAACAATTCGCTCACCAAGGCAGCTTATTATGACGGACTGAAAAGCTTCCCCGCCGAACTCCTGGTGAGAATAATGAACCCGCTGAGCAGCGACCTCAACGTGATGAGGCAGACCCTGCTCTTCGGAGGACTCGAGAGCGTGGCTCATAACGTGAAACGCAAGTCGCCAAACATCAGATTCTTTGAGTTTGGCAACTGCTATCAGCACGACCCGCAGCGCAAAAACGACGAGAACCCCATGCAGGCATATCGTGAGGAAAATCACCTCGGTGTCTGGGTCACAGGAAAACGTGTTGCCGGCAACTGGGCTCATCCCGACGAGCAGAGCTCCTTCTTCGAACTGAAGGCTTATGTGGAGAATATCCTGGCACGAGTGGGACTGCAGATGGGGGCTACCGTGATGAAAAAGTCAGAAAATGATGTCTTCTCCACCGCTCTCGCTTTGGAGACAAGGGGTGGCAAACTGCTTCTCGAAATGGGTGTGGTGGCCAAGAATATCCTTAAACAGGCAGACATCGAACAGGACGTGTTCTATGCTGAAATCAACTGGACTGCATTGATGAAGGCCGTGCGCAAGAACAAGGTCACCTTCGCAGAGGTGTGCAAATATCCTGCTGTGAGCCGAGACCTCGCACTGCTTATCGACAAGAATATACCCTTCAGCGAGGTTGAGAGGGTGGCCATGGCTACAGAGAAAAAACTTCTCAAGAGTGTGGCGCTGTTTGATGTCTATGAGGGCAAGAATCTGCCGGCAGGCAAAAAGAGTTATGCCGTGAACTTCATCCTTCAGGATGAACAGAAAACTCTCAATGACAAACAGATTGATGCTATCATGAACAAACTGATAGCCAACCTGAAGAAAAACCTCAATGCGGAACTGAGATAACCTGAGCGGACAGACAACAAACAATCATAAAAACATAAATTCTTAAACCAATGGGAAGAGCATTTGAATATCGCAAAGCGACTAAACTCAAGAGATGGGGACACATGGCACGTACGTTCACCAAAATTGGCAAGCAGATTGCCATCGCAGTGAAAGCGGGAGGACCGGAGCCGGAAAACAACCCCACACTCCGTGCCATCATCGCCAATGCCAAGAGAGAGAATATGCCCAAGGACAACATTGAAAGGGCTATAAAAAACGCTATGGGTAAAGACCAGAGCGACTACAAGGAGGTAACCTATGAGGGATATGGACCTCACGGCGTGGCTATCTTCGTGGAGACACTGACCGACAACACCACACGTACGGTGGGTGATGTGCGCTCTGTCTTCAATAAGTTCAACGGCAACCTTGGAACACAAGGCTCTCTTTCTTTCCTTTTCGATCATAAGTCGGTCTTCACTTTCAAGAAAAAAGAAGACATGGACATGGACGAGGTGATTCTCGACCTTATCGACTATGGAGTGGAGGATGAGTTCGACGAGGATGAGGAAGCAGGTGAAATCACCATCTACGGCGACCCGAAAAGCTTCGGCGAGATACAGAAACACCTCGAGAGCGAGGGTTTTGAGGTAACAGGAGCTGAGTTCACCCGCATACCCAACGACCTGAAAGACGTGACCGAAGAGCAGCGTGAGACGATCGACAAGATGGTGGAGAGACTCGAGGACTTCGACGACGTGCAGACAGTCTACACCAACATGAAACCTGCTGAGTAATGGCCGCACGAAAAATAACCTATCCCACAACGGGCACCTGCAGCCAACTCATCACCGTTGAGGTGGATGACGACAACCGTATCCTCTCCGTGGAATTCCTCGGTGGGTGCAGCGGCAACCTGCAGGGTATCTCATCACTGGTCAGGGGAATGAAGGCCGAGGATGCCATCTCCCGACTCGAGGGTATCAGATGCGGTATGAAACCGACCAGTTGCCCCGACCAGCTGTCAAAGGCTTTGAGACTCCTCGTCGGATGACAAATCGCTCCTCTGGATAGAATAAAGCCCGGCCTGCACTCTCCATACAGAGTGCGGGCCGGGCTACTTTTAGGGTGTCGGCTGTTTACTGATACTCCTCGGGTTTCACCGTGGTGTCAAAAAGCACATTGCCGTCTTTCTGGCTGCGGTATACATAACGGAATGTGTAGCCGGCGTCTTTGTATCGCTTTATCGACATGTTGTTGCGGACGGCGTTTACCAAAACATTGTGCAATTCACCCTCGCGGCCCACCATGCGCTCTGCATTATCGGCAGGACCGGTGAGACGGTAGTAGTGGATGAAGGTGTGGGTGGGTATGTCAAACAGCATACTGTCGGTAATGGTGTTGTCGCGCTCCGGGGTGGGACATGACTTCTGGGTGAACTCGGCTGCTTCACGGGCAGCACGCTTTTCAAGCGATTCCTGGCAAGACGATATGCTCATGGTCAGCAACAGGACCAAGGCCAATGACATGATGGAGAGGCCTGACCTAATGGATGTAATCGGTGTTCTCATTTTTTTTGAATAATTCGTTTTGACACTGCAAAAATAGCTTTTTTATTTGACATAAATCAAGAAAATAACGATTATTTGGGCATATCATTTTATTGTCCTACCTTTGCATTAGATTATTAGAAATTAGGTAATAAGATTATATTAATATTATGTTGAAGGAAAAAGCTGGAATGATTGCCGGAGAAATCTGGAACACAATCAATGAGAATGGAGCACTTGACATCAAGGCTCTCAAAAAGTTTACCAAAGAAACGGAAAAAGACTTGTATCTGGGACTGGGATGGCTGCTCCGTGAGGACAAAATTTTCAGCGAGGACAACATCTTCAATCTTAAGTAGGTATTTGAGGTGGATTCTTTAACCGCCTTTGGCAAATCAATCTTTTTTAAAGGGCTGATTGTCATCCTTTTCTTTATTGATAGGGGCTGGAAAGATAGCCACCTTAAAATTATTTAAAAAAAATACGTTGACCGTTTGCATGTTCCAAACATCAACGTATTTTTTGTATCTTTGCATATTATAGGCTGAAATAGCATTTTATATTTATGAAGAATATCCGAAATTTCTGCATCATTGCTCACATTGACCACGGTAAATCTACCATTGCCGACAGACTGTTGGAGTATACCAATACCATTCAGGTCACTGAAGGGCAGATGCTCGATGATATGGAACTGGAACGCGAGAGGGGAATCACCATCAAGAGCCATGCCATTCAGATGGAATACTCACTCAATGGTGAGAAATACATACTCAACCTCATCGACACTCCGGGACATGTCGACTTCTCCTACGAGGTGTCGCGCAGCATTGCGGCCTGCGAGGGGGCTATACTTATCGTCGATGCCACACAGGGCGTACAGGCGCAGACCATATCCAATCTGTATATGGCTATCGACAACAATCTGGAAATCATACCTGTAATCAATAAAATTGATATGCCGTCCGCAATGCCCGACGAGGTGGAAGACGAAATCGTGGAACTGCTTGGATGCGACCCAAGCGATATCATAAGGGCTTCCGGAAAAACCGGTGAAGGTGTGCCTGATATTCTCGAAGCCGTAATCAAACGTATTCCGCATCCGGAGGGTGACCCTCAGGCTCCCTTGCAGGCTCTGATTTTCGACTCGGTGTTCAACTCTTTCAGGGGTATCATAGCCTACTTCAAAATCGTGAATGGCAGTATCAGAAAGGGTGACAAGGTGAAATTCTTCAACACCGGTATGGAATACGACGCCGACGAGGTGGGCGTGCTCAAGATGGACATGATTCCGCGGGCACAGCTCAACACAGGAGAGGTGGGATACATCATCAGCGGAATTAAGGATGCCAAGGAGGTGAAGGTGGGCGACACCATCACGCACATAAGCAAACCTTGCAACAAGGCCATCGAGGGATTCCAGGAAGTGAAACCTATGGTGTTCGCAGGTGTTTATCCTATCGACCCCAACGATTATGAGAACTTAAGGTCTTCACTCGAGAAACTACAGCTCAACGATGCGGCGCTGTCTTTCTTCCCCGAGTCGTCGGTGGCGCTCGGATTCGGATTCAGATGCGGTTTCCTCGGACTGCTGCACATGGAGATTGTACAGGAGAGGCTCGACAGGGAGTTTGATATGGATGTCATCACCACGGTGCCCAATGTGTCGTATATGGTCTACGACAAACAGGGCGGTGTGAAAGAGGTGCATAACCCCTCGGGACTGCCCGACCTGACAATGATTGAGCACATTGAGGAACCTTATATAAAGGCGTCTATCATCACAAATGCGCAGTTCATCGGACCAATCATGAAACTGTGTCTCGACAAGCGTGGTGAACTGATCAACCAGGAGTTTGTCACAGGTAATCGTGTGGAACTGCATTTCTACATACCGCTCGGAGAAATCGTAATCGACTTCTACGACAAGCTCAAAAGCATTTCCAAGGGATATGCCTCATTCGACTATTACGTGTGTGGCTACCGACCCTCAAAACTCGCCAAACTCGACATCTTGCTCAACGGTGAACCTGTAGACGCCCTCTCAACACTCACTCATCAGGACAATGCCGTGGCATTCGGACGGAGAATGTGTGAGAAACTGAAAGAACTGATTCCACGCCAACAGTTCGACATCGCGATCCAGGCCGCCATCGGTGCCAAAATCGTGGCTCGGGAGACTGTGAAATGCGTGAGGAAAGATGTGACGGCAAAGTGCTACGGAGGTGATGTGAGCCGTAAGCGTAAACTGCTGGAGAAACAGAAGCGTGGAAAGAAACGTATGAAACAAATCGGCAATGTGGAGGTCCCGCAGAAAGCGTTCCTCGCAGTGCTTAAACTCGACTGATACCCAATTCAATCACCCCAATACCCAAACCATATCAACTCATGAAAGAACCTTTGCTTTCAACGCGTGATATAGCCAGAGAGCTCGCACGAAAATACAGTACAATGACACACGAGGAACTCGACAGCCTCGAGAGTGTACTCGTACCCATGAAATTCGCACGCGGAGAGATGATTCTCTCGGCGGGCGAAATATGCAGGAATATCTATTACATCCACTCCGGACTGGTGAGACAGTTCTATTACAAGAGAAACAGAATGCTCACCGAGCATTTCGGAGTAGATGGCACTATCGTGATGTGTATAGAGAGCCTCTTCAGGGAGGAACCTACAAGACTGCAAATACAGGCTCTCGAAAACACAATCGTCTATGCCCTGCCAAAACACCGGCTGGAAGATGTGGCACTACACAATGTAAACATACAGATCCTTTATAGAAAAATTCTTGAGGAGTCGCTCATCCTCTCACAAATTCATGCCGACTTGGTGAGATTCGAGACTTCGCAGGACAGATACCGCCGATTCTGCAAACTCATGCCCAAGGTGATGCAGAGAGCTCCGCTTGTCTATATTGCCAACTATCTGCAGATGACGCCTGAAACCCTGAGCAGGGTAAGAACCGCATCACTTAAGGAAGAATAGTTTTTCACTTTTAATCGTTATATTGCCATGCTGGATAAATTTCTCAGTCCCGAAAATTCCTATTTGTTGGGAGCCTGGGCGATGAGCTTCTTGAAAAACCTGCTCATTGCCATTGTCGTGTATCTGGTTGGTAAGTACATTATCAATTGGATTGCAAAACTCGTGACGAAACTCTTGAAGAAAAGTAAGGTCGATCCTTCGCTCTATACTTTCCTCAGCAGCATCGTCAATGTGGTGCTTTGGCTCTGCCTTATCATCATCATCATCTCTATCCTCGGCATTGAGACTTCATCGTTCATAGCTCTCTTCGCATCCGCCGGCGTAGCCATCGGTATGGCACTGAGCGGCACATTGCAGAATTTTGCGGGCGGCGTCATGATTCTCCTCTTCAAACCTTTTAAGGTGGGTGATTACATCGAGGCGCAAGGATATGCCGGTACAGTGAAGGAGATCCAAATCTTCAACACCATTATCCGCACGGTCGATGCGCAGACCATCATCATTCCTAACGGTGGGCTTTCCACAGGCAGCCTCAAGAACTATTCTACCGAAAAGTACCGCAGGGTGGACCTCGACTTCCAATGTGCTTATGGCGCTGACCTCGATGAGGTGAAGAAAGCTATCCGTGAGGTGCAGACCGGAAGTCCACTGATCATTCAGCAACCTGTCGATGACTCTGATGTCGTGGCCGCACCATGGGCAGGCATCACGTCGCTTGGCGAGCGGGGTGTGGTGGTGAACACACGCACATGGTGCAAAGGCGAGGACTACTGGGCTGTCTATTTCTATATGAACGAGACCGTCTACCAGACACTCAGAAAGAGTGGATTCATGTTCCCGCGCGCACGCATGGATGTGAGTATTCTCAACGATAAGTAACATGTGACTTGTTTCCTGATGAAACTGGGATAAAGGTTTTACCTAATTTCGTTGCATCGGGATGTGCTTTCTGAATTAAGGAAAAGAAGAATGGATGCCTTCTTTTCCTTATTTTTTTCCATAACGGTTTGAAAATTTTAGTTCCTTATAAATTTGCAAATATCGACAAATGTCAGTATCTTTGCATAGAACTCCAATATTTATTTGGGTTATTCTGGTAGAAGCTAATACTATGGCACATTCAAAAAAGACAGACATTTTGTTGCATCATGCTGTCGTGGCTGTGATTGTGGCAATATGGGGCAGCACCTTGGTCAGCACAAAGAAATTGATTCAGGTGGGCATGCGCCCTGATGAGATTTTCTATGTTCGCTTCTTTCTGGCTTATATTGGTCTGCTCTTCTTTGTAAGGAAACGGTTATGGGCCGACAACTGGAAGGATGAACTGCTGATGGTGCTGCTCGGCATAACAGGCGGTTCGCTCTATTTCATCACCGAAAATCTTGCGGTTGGACTTACTTATGTCAACAATGTGAGCTTTATCGTGAGTACATCACCCATCTTTACTATGATTTTTGTGCTGCTCACCTATCGTGAATTGAAGGTGAAGCGTATCCTCATCATCGGCACCGTGCTCGCTCTGCTTGGTGTGGGTATCGTTATCTTCAACGGGCAGGTGGTGTTGCATCTTAACCCGGCTGGCGACCTGCTTTCGGTGGTGGCGTCGCTCTGCTTCGGGGTGTATTGCTATCTCACCAAAATATTGGGCGACAAATACGACTCGGCGTTCCTTACACGAAAGGTGTTTGCATATGGGCTGCTCACGTCCTTGCCCATATTGCTCTTTAACCCATGGCAGTTTCCCGTGGCTAAGATGCTGGAACCTACGGTCATGGCCAATTTGCTCTTTCTGGGTGTGGTGGCTTCGTGTGCTTGTTTCGCACTCTTCAATAAATCAATCAACCGGTTGGGTGCCGTCACTTGCTCCAATTACGTCTATTTCATTCCGGTGGCCACCGTTATCTTCAGCGCAATCTTCCTCGAAGAACCAATGACCACTATAGCCTATATTGGAAGCGCGCTCATTCTCGTAGGTGTGATTATGGCCAATAGGGGATGCGCCGACGATGACTGACACATACAACATTCGCATGAAATAAGAAAATGGCATGCTTGGAACGGATCCGGCATGCCATTGGTTATATAATCAGTGTCCTTGTTTACTTCGTATTCAAGTAAAGGAAGCGCTTGATGCTCTTCTTCGGTGTCTTCTCAAACTCCTCGTCGTGCAGTCTGATCGACATCAGTTTGCAGTAGGATGGAAGGGTGGCATTAAGCTTCTTACGGTTCTCCTCCATTACATTCTTCAGGTCTTCCTTGCTTAAACCGATTTGCTTGGCTTCATCGAGGTCGGGATAAACCAGACCGACCAATTTCTCTCCTTCTTGAATGACGATGCTCTCGCTCACAAGATTCATCGAATTGAGCTTGTCTTCAATCTCTTCAGGGTAGATGTTCTGACCACTGGAACCAAGCAGCATATATTTGCTGCGGCCCTTGATGAACACATTGCCGTATTCGTCTATCACACCCAAGTCGCCCGTGTGGTACCAGCCTTGGGAATCTATAGCTTGACGGGTGGCCTCCTCATTCTTGTAGTAACCCAACATCACGTTCATACCCCGAACCAAAATCTCACCAGGGATGTTCATCGGGTCGGAACTGTTGATGCGTACCTCATTGTGTATGACGGCTTTGCCGCAACTGCCGGGCATAAAGTCCTTGCTGTCGGCGTAGCAGATGATGGGGGCGCATTCGGTGGCGCCATATCCCACGGTGTAGGGGAAATTGATACGGTGCAGGAATTGCTCCACTTCCTGATTGAAAGCGGCACCGCCTATAATCACTTCGTAGAAATTACCGCCGAAAGCCTTTGTCACTTGATCGCAGATAGCCTGACGCACCTTCCTGTTGATGCCTGGCATGTTCAGAAGAAGATTCATGCGAGGTGTCTGAACCTTCGGGAATACTTTCTTGCGGATAATCTTTTCTATCACAAGAGGAACGGCGATGATAATGGCTGGCTTGATGTCGGCAAAGGCCTGGGCTATCACGGCGGGAGACGGCAGACGAGACAGATAGTAGATATGACAGCCTGTCATGAACTCATAGAGGAACTCAAACGCCAGACCATACATGTGGGCCATGGGAAGGATGCTGAGCACATTGTCGCCTTTCTTCACGTTCTTGCCCATAGCCTTACAGGCAAAGTCGTAGTTGCTCCATAGCGCACGGTAAGGTATCATCACACCCTTGGAGAATCCTGTGGTGCCACTGGTATAGTTGATGAGAGCCATCTCATCAGGACTCTGCTCCTTATAGTACACCACATGCTCGGAACGGAAATACTTGGGGTATTTCTTGCCAAACATCTCGTTAAGATGCTCGCGGGCGTAGGTCAGCTTCTCAGAACGGGAGAAACGGAGTGAGTAGTCGGGAATATAGATGATACCTTCAATGTAGGGCATTTTGGTGGCATCTATCTGAGTGGAGACTACGTCTCCGGCAAATAGAAGCTTGGCCTCGCTGTGGTTAACGATGTTGTGCACCTGGTCGGGAGTGAATTCATGCAGTATGGGCACAGCCACAGCTCCATAGGTGAGGGTGGCCAGAAATGCTGAGGCCCATCCCGCGCTGTTGCGACCGCAAAGGGCTATCTTGTCACCGCGTTTCACACCGCTGCTCTCAAACATTATGTGAAGCTTCTCAATCTTGCGCGCCACATCGTGGTATTGCAATGTAATGCCTTTGTAGTCGGTCAACGCATCGGCATTCCAATTGTTGATGATGCTTTTCTCGATTAGATCGTTAAACTTTGGTATTGATTCCATATCTTAGTGGTTGATCAAACGTCTTGGTAAAGATATCTCTTAATACTCTTTTTGGGAGTCTTCGCAAATTCCTCATCATGAAGCTGTATGGCCGAGAGACTGCTGTAGGCTGGCAAACTGGCGTTCAGCTTCTTGCGGTTCTCTTCCATGATGTTGTTCAGGTCTTCCTGGGTGAAACCCATGTTCTTGGCCTCTTCATAATCGGGATATACCAGACCGATAAACTTGTCGCCTTTCTGTATCACAAGGCTTTCGCTTACCATCAGCATGTTGTTCAGCTTGTCTTCTATCTCTTCGGGATATACATTCTGACCGTTGGCGCTTAAAAGCATGTTCTTGATGCGGCCGCGTATAAGTATGTGGCCCTCTGAATCAATTGTTCCAAGGTCTCCTGTGTGGTACCAGCCTTCTTCGTCAAGGGCGGCACGGGTGCTTTCCTCGTCTTTGTAGTAGCCCAACATCACGTTGGTGCCACGCGTCACTATCTCACCGGGGATGTTGTGGGGGTCACGGCTCAGGATCTTCACCTTCATGCCGTCAACAGCACGGCCGCAGCTGCCTGCCCTGTGCTCCTTGTAGTCGCAATAGGAAATGAGAGGGGCGCACTCTGTGGCACCATAACCCACTGTCAAAGGGAATTCTATGCTCATCAGGAAGTCTTCCACTTCTTGGTTGAGGGCGGCACCACCGATAATCACCTCATAGGCATTGCCGCCAAGTGCCTCATTCACCTGCTCGCATATCTTTTGTTTAACCTTCTTGCTTATCACGGGCATGCTCATCAGCAGACGAACCGGATGGGTCTGCACTTTCGGAAATACTTTCTTGCGGATAATCTTTTCCAAAACAAGCGGAACGGCAATGATGATAGAAGGCTTTACGGTGGAAAAGGCTTTGGCTATGATGGCGGGAGATGGCAGACGGTTCAGGAAATAAACATGCATGCCGTGGATAAAACCAAACAGAAACTCAATGGCCAGACCATACATGTGGGCCATGGGAAGAATGGAGAGAATATTGCTGCCACTCGGCACCTTCGGACCTAACTCACGAATCACAAAGTCGATGTTGCCCCAAAGAGCACGATAGGGAAGCATCACTCCCTTGGAGTGTCCTGTGGTGCCGCTCGTGTAGTTGATAAGGGCAAGCTCCTCGGCCTGGTCCTGATGAAAGGACACGTTTTCCGAACGGAAAGCCATGGGATATTTTTTGCCGAACAACTCGTTCAGGTGGGCACGGCCAAAGGTGAGCGATTCAGAGCGTGACAAACTCACCGACAAATCGGGCAGATAGATGATACCCATCAGGTCGGGCATCTCATCAGCATTTATCTGCTTGGCCACGTAGTCACCAACAAATAAAAGTTTGGAACCACTGTGGTTCACAATGTTGTGTATCTGTTCGCTGTTGAACTCATGTAAAATGGGCACTGCCACAGCTCCGTATGTGAGAGTGGCCAAAAAGGCTACGCCCCAATGGGAACTGTTCCTACCACACATGGCTATCTTGTCGCCATGCTGTATTCCGACCTGTTCATACATGATGTGTATCTTGGCTATCTTTCTGGCCACATCATTGTATTGTAGGGTTGCGCCTTCATAGTCTGTTAGTGCGTCTTTGTTCCAGTTCTTGACAATACTGTCTTCTATGAACTTATTAAAGCTTGGTGTAATTTCCATTGCACAATTCTAAGTGGATTGTGCAAAGGTAATATAAAAAATTGCACAAAGCAAAAAAAAATGTGCAAAAATGCGTTTTTATTGGCTTTTCATGAAAAAATAAACTGCCAATCAGAAAAATTAACGAAAAAAAAGGAAAAAACGAACTATTCAGGATGGGGGATATCAGTCATATTTCATCGACTTGACGGGATGTATATGCGATATCAGAAAACTTGGAGCCAATAGCATAGTCACACTCACCAAAAGCGTGGCCACGTTGAGCAGTATGATAAGGGGGAGGTTTATTTCAATGGGCACAACATCCACATAGTAGGTTTCGGCATCGAGCTTTATCAAACCGGTGGTATCCTGCAGGAGACAGATACCCAAACCCAATATATTGCCCCAAAGCATACCTTTGCCGATAATGAAGACGGCAAACCAAAGGAATGTGTGACGTATCACCTTGTTGCGTGTTCCTAAAGCCTTGAGAATGCCAATCATGTTGGTGCGTTCCAGAATAATGATGAGCAGACCGGATATCATGGTCACACCAGCCACAGCAATCATCAACGCAAGGATAATCCACACATTCAGGTCTAACAGGTCAAGCCACGCGAATATTTGGGGATATGTGTGCTTGATAGTCATCGACAGATAGGAGTTGCCGTAGTGGTCGGTAGTACGGTCCACCAACAAATTCATCTGCATGTCGGTGTCATCGAGCTGTTCGAAATTGTTGAGCGTTATTTCAGCACCGCTGGCTTGGTCCGACGCCCAACCGTTCAGTTTCACAACGGTATAAAGGTCGGTCAGGCACAACTGTTCGTCGTAGTGCTTCATGTTGGTGTTGTAAATGCCGCAAATGGTGAAACGACGGGTGCGGACATTGTCTTCACCTACAAAATAGGCAAACACTTTGTCGCCGGTTTTCAATCCTAATTTGTCGGCTATTAATTTTGACATGACAACCTTATTGGAACTCTTCTCGTCGCTGAAACGGGGAAGACTGCCATCAACAAGATGACTGCTTATGAAAGTGGTGTCGAACTCAGGACCCACTCCTTTGAGCATCACGCCGAGAAAGTCGCTGTCGGTCTTCAAAATGCCTTGCTTCATGGCAAAACGCTGCACATGGCGAACTCCTTCTATCTTGCCTAAACACTCCATCATGCTGTCGTCCATGCACACAGGCACGGGCAAGTCGTTCATAAGCATGTTGTATTCAGACACCACGATATGACTGCCGAAACCTGTCACCTTGTCGCGGATGGTGTGCTTGAAACCTATCACCACACACACCGATACTATCATCACAGCCAAACCTATCGCAACACCAAGAGTGGCAATACGGATGGCAGGACGACTCACCTGGCGGCGACCGTCTTTGTCGTGGTATATACGGCGTGCTATGAATAGGGGAAAACTCATTGCCTACTCTGAGATTTTGCGTCCGGGATAGGCCTCAAGGGCTTTCCGTAACACAACAAGGGCTTGCTCAAGATCATCCTTCTTCAGGACATAGGCTATGCGAACCTCGTCCTTTCCAGCACCAGGGGTAGTGTAAAAACCGGCTGCAGGAGCCATCATGACAGTGGCTCCTTCGTATTCGAAATTGCTGAGACACCAGCGGCAGAAGTCCTCGGAATCGTCCACAGGAAGACGCGCTACAGTGTAGAAAGCGCCCATCGGAATGGGGGAGTAGACGCCGGGTATGCGGTTCAAACCGTCTATCAGACACTTCCTGCGCTCCACATACTCATCGTACACGTCGCGCATGTATTCTTCAGGAGTGTCGAGAGAGGCCTCGGCCACAATCTGACCGATAAGGGGAGGGGAGAGACGTGCTTGGCAGAACTTCATTACTGCTTTCTGAACTGCCTTGTTCTTGGTGATGAGGGCTCCAATACGGATGCCACACTCTGAATAGCGTTTCGACACGGAGTCAATCAGTATCACGTTTTGCTCTATGTCTTTCAGGTGGCAGGCACTGATGTAGGGTGAACCTGTGTATATATACTCGCGGTACACTTCGTCAGAGAAAAGATAGAGGTCGTATTTCTTGACCAAGTCGCGTATCTGGTTCATCTCACGGCGGGTGTAAAGATAGCCCGTCGGATTATTGGGGTTGCATATCATGATGGCACGGGTGCGGTCATTGATCAGCTCCTCAAACTTCTCAACTTTTGGCAGAGAAAATCCTTCCTCTATGGTAGTGGAGATGGTACGGATAACAGCACCGGCAGAAATGGCAAATGCCATGTAGTTGGCATAGGCTGGTTCAGGGATGATAATCTCATCGCCGGGATTCAGACACGACATGAAGGCAAAAAGCACGGCCTCACTTCCACCAGAGGTGATGATGATGTCGTCGGCTGTGACATCTATCTGATATTTTTTATAATAGTCGACAAGTTTCTTGCGGTAGCTGATATAGCCCTGAGATGGCGAATATTCCAAAATCTTCCTGTCTATTTGCTTTAACGCATCCAAACCTGCCTGAGGAGTGGGAAGGTCGGGCTGACCAATATTAAGATGGTAGACATGGATGCCCCGTTCTTTGGCTGCTGTGGCAAGAGGGGCCAGTTTCCTGATTGGCGATTCGGGCATCTCCAGCCCGCGGGTTGATATCTTTGGCATGTTAGCTGATGTTTCTTACAATGCTTCCTCTTATAAAATAATGTGTTATTCCTTTTTTAATAAGACATTATCCGGTGCAAAGGTAATTAAAACTGAGCGCATCACAAAATGAAGTGGCAGGATTATTGCAAGTTTTTTTCCCCATGACGGCGATAAATGATTTTTTTTTCCTACTTTTGCCGACCGAAAACATTTTTACACGAATCATAATTATGAGATCCAGAACAGCTCTTTGGTTTGAAACCAAAATACGTTATGAGAAAACCATGGACGATGGCCTGCAGAAAAAAGTGACTGAGGCTTACACCGTCGATGCCCTAAGTTTCACTGAGGCAGAAAATTGCATCACTGAGGAAATGTCGTCATACATCAGTGGCGAGTTTGAGGTGACCGATATTAAAAAGGCTACCTATAAGGAGGTCTTCTTCAGCGACCTCACAAGCGATGACCGGTGGTTTAAGGCTAAACTGCAGTTTATCACCATAGATGAGAAAACGGCAAAGGAAAAACGCTCCAATGTCTACTATCTCGTCCAGGCTTCAACCCTGCCCGTGGCAGTAAAGCATATCGAGGAAGTGATGGGGGGTACCATGAACGACTATGTTATCGCTTCGGTGGCAGAGTCTCCGCTGCTCGACGTTTTTGAGCATAAGGCTAAATCCAAACCGGCTGAAGAGTAAATATCCTTATTGTCAATCCTGTTCTTGTTCGGTATGACTGATATCAAAAATAATCTGCACGACATTGTCGACAATCTGCCGGATGGTGTGAAACTGGTGGCTGTGAGCAAGTTTCATCCCGAAGAGGAGATAATGGTGGCTTATGAGGAAGGACAGCGTGTCTTTGGCGAAAGCCATGAAAGGGAACTGTCCAGAAAGCATGATGCTCTGCCAAAGGATATCGAGTGGCATTTCATAGGACATCTTCAAACCAACAAGGTGAGATTTATCGTGCCTTATATCTCCTTGATAGAGGCTGTAGACTCCTTGCGGCTCTTTCGGGAAATAGAAAAACAGGCTGAAAGATATAATAAGGTGGTTGATTGCCTGCTCGAACTGCATATTGCTGAAGAGGCGACAAAGTACGGATTCACACTCGATGAATGCCGCTCTTTCCTCGCTGAGGGGGAGTGGCGCAACATGAGCCATGTCAGAATAAGGGGACTGATGATGATGGCGTCGTTTGTCGACGATGAGGAGCAGATAAGAAAGGAGATGATGCTTGCGGCACAGTTCTTCAATGAAGTGAAACAGGATTTCTTCGCCGATGACGACTCCTTCTGTCTGCGTAGCTGGGGAATGAGCGATGATTATCCCATTGCCATCGAGTGTAATAGCAATATGATACGTGTGGGTACACGCATCTTCGGACCAAGAAAATATTAAGCCCAATTCGGGCTTTTGTCCGATTTGGGCTTAATGGGAATAGTAATAAAGCGGTATACTTACCGCTTTATTATTTTTCTGCCATCCTTAATATAAAGTCCTTTGGGCAGGTCGGCCTCAGATGTGCCTATGCTGCGACCGTCGATGGTGTAAATCTGTCCTGAGGTGGGACGACGGACAACGGACACGGTATCAATGCCGAGTTCAACATTGAAGTCGGATATGAAACGGAAAAACACGGTGCCGTCTTCACTCTCGCTAATGTCGGCGAGACCCTTGTTCAATGACTCTCCATTGTAAACCTGAAAATTAATAATACCCATAGTGTCGTTCAGCTCGGTCACGTATGATGTGCCTGGGTATGGGTCTCCGGCCAGCTGATCATAGAAATCCTGATTTTTGTAGTTCACACCGTCTATATTGTACTGGGCAAACAGCAGACCGTCGGCTGGTACGATTGTCATGCGGGGCTGTCCTTTTATGTTGTTCACATTGTTGCCACCGTTGAGGGAAAACGCCGATTCATTATAGTTTACATGCATTACAAGTAGACCATGACCCTTCTGACGAACATTCACGCCACGGTCTTGTATGTTCTCAAGAACATAGTATTCGTGTCCGCTCTCGTCGTTGTCGTTCATGATTCGGTAGGCTTTTCCGCCTTCATCGATTGGCGTTATTTCTATCTCTTCATCCGTCTTTAACGTGTCGATAGTGAACCACCCCAATGATTCACGTTCCCACGCTGTGAAAGCCACAGGGGCATTGCCGTTGTTGAGATAGCAACCGCTGTCCATCAAACTCCAGAACTCCATAGCCTGATTGTTGCCCTTAGACGAATTCTTGGTGGGATATAGGTCTGGCAGTCCAAGACAGTGACTGAACTCATGGCAGAACACTCCGATACCGTTTATCCGGCGAAATGGCTTTTTGCTGTAGCAGCCGGGGAAACCGTTCAACTCTGAACTCACGGCATAACGATATACTTTGGTGCCGTCGTAAGTGCCGCCTGATACAATTCCCGATTTGGGCCAAATACACTCATTGCTGTTGTTGGCAACGGCTTGAGAGTAACCTGCATAAATCACTATCACAAGATCGGCAGTACCGTCACCGTTGGCGTCGTATTGGGAAAAATCAAGACTGTCGTCCATCAGTTGACAGGCTTCCTTTATCAGACTGTTCATGTCTTCACCGTCGCCCGTCGGTGAACTTCCTCCGTATGACTTCAGAGGATTGTTCAGACGCACCGGACCGTAGACGTCAAATTGAGGGGTAAACTGGCCGAAACTGCACAGCTTCATGTAGTCTCTGACACTCTCATAGTTGTTGGTTTCGCCATAACCATAGTTTTCTGGGTCACCCTCGCCATTGAGGTATTGGTGGAAGGAACGCCTTGGGTTCTCAATAGTGAATGTGGTGTCACTGAATTCAGCTAAAATAACAATGGCCTTCGGGCTGCCGGTATGTGGAAAATCATAAAGGCTGGTCACCACGGGCTCGCGTTTCGCTCTTCTCGCATCTTGGGCACGTTCGCCGTAAGCAAAAAACCGATCCTTATCTTGCAACTTGATGCTCTCGAGTTCACCGGGATTTCTCATGCCGGCATTGTGCGCAAGATAAGTGGTGGGCAAAATGGTTCCATAGGCATCGGTTCTGGCTATGTAGTAGGCTTCTCCTTCTTCATATAACAGCACTCCGTCGGTGGTGGTTATGTAGTGGAAGTCTTCATCACCATGCTGAATAATGGTAAGCTGAGTGCCGTCGGGCTGTTTCACTTTTACAGGAAAGGGGGAGGAGGGTACAGCCTGAAGGACTGTAACAGCCAAACTGCATAATAATGATGTGATAAGTCGTCTCATTTATCTTGGTTTTGTAGCTTCATATAGAATTTTCGATGCAAAAGTAATAATTTTTTTTCTTTATTCATTGCTTTTTGACAGCATTGTGGGGGTGTTTCTGCTTTTTTCACTTTTTTGTGTTGGCGGTATCTTTTTTTTTCACTAATATTGCAACATGTTTAACAGATTATTCTCTTTCGGATGCGCATGCCTTCTTGCTTTTGAGGTGTCTGCACAGACTACAGTAGGCGAAATGTGGCAGAATATGCCCGACTCTCTTGCCCCGGCCTATTTGAAGGCTGATAAACGTAGGGCAATGGTCGATTATTATAACATGGGTGAAACGGCGGAAGTGATTCATTCGTTGCAGGGCGTATCCACCCTTGATATGCTTTCGGCATCGTATGCTGAGGTGACACTCTCCGGTGCGCTTTCAATGCAACTGGCGCTCCTGCCCACAGCTCAGGGTGATACCATTTTGTGCAGGGTAGTCACAGTCACTGCTCCTGCAAAGGAAAGCAAGGTGGAATTCTTCGATACAAAATGGAACAAACTGAAAACGGATGAATACCTTACTAACGTGACTTTCGAGCAACTTGTGCAACGACCCGACACCCTCAATGAGGATGAGTTCAGCTATTTGTGCACTTTCTTCGAACCGCGTTTGATATATTCTGTGTTCAATCCGGACGATTCTTCGTTGGCTTTCGCATTGGACACGCCGCTTACTTCACGCTTCGATAAAGAACGATTAGAGGCGATAATGATGCAAAGAAAACTAAAATGGGACGGAAAAATGTATAAATAATGTTATAAAGCTCATTTTTATGGTATTTTTCTTTGCAGGTTACATATTTAATCGTAAATTTGCATCGTGTTTTTCATGGTATTAGATTATTAAGGTTAATAAAGATTGGTTGTCGTGAGACAATCAATTTTTTTTTGACCTTTTTTATACCATACCTCTCTCGCTTTTATGGTTTTTTTCATAACTTTGCACCGCCTTTGGTGTCTGATAGACATCGAAGACATTAAAGGCGATTCTTTATAGACGACCCGACTTTTTTATTCCTAAAGGACGAATGCCTGCTGACTGTCTTCAGCAAAAATGGTTTCTTGTCCTTACCTTATATATTATTTAGTATGACTAACAAAAATGTACCTGTATTGCTGCTGACCGGATATCTGGGCAGCGGAAAAACAACTCTTTTGAACCGTATCCTCTCTAATGAGAGAGGTATAAAATTCGCCGTTATCGTCAATGATATCGGTGAGGTGAATATTGATGCCGACCTTATACAGCAGGGGGGTATCGTAGACCAGAAAGACGATAGCTTGGTGGCATTGCAAAACGGTTGTATTTGCTGCACACTGAAAATGGACCTGGTCAGTCAATTGCAGGATTTAATGAAACTACAGCGGTTCGATTATATCGTAATCGAAGCAAGCGGTATCTGCGAACCGGCTCCAATCGCTCAGACTATTTGCTCTATTCCTCAGATGGGACCGCAATATGTGCATTACGGAATTCCTGTACTCGACAGTATAGTGACTGTTGTCGATGCCCTGAGGATGCAGGATGAGTTCGGCTGTGGTGATGACCTGGTAAAAAAACATATTGATGAGGAGGATATCGAAAATCTCATTATACAGCAGATAGAATTCTGTAATATCATTCTTCTCAATAAGGCTTCTGAGGTGGAACCACATGTTCTTGAGCGTATCAAGAGTATCATCAAGGCCATTCAGCCTGTGGCTGAAATCATCGATTGCGATTATTGTGACGTGGAACTAACAAAAATCATCAATACGGGCATGTTCGATTTTGACAAGGTGGCTACCTCTGCCGCATGGATTCATGAGGTGGAAAAACACCATGAAGAGGATGAGGATGACGACGATGATGACGATGATGACGAGCACGAGCACCTCCACCATCACCATGACGACGACGACGATGACGAGCATGGGCATCACCATCACCACCACCACCATGACAACGACGACGACGACGACGATGATGAGCACGAGCACCACCACCATCATCACCACCACCATGATGGGGGTGAGGTGGAAGAGTATGGTATAGGAACTTATGTGTATTATCGTCGCGAACCTCTTAGTCTCTCACGATTCGATGAGTTCATCGCGCGTAAGTGGCCCGCCACAATCATACGTGCCAAGGGTATTTGCTGGTTCAGTGAAGAATCGGACATTTGTTATGTCTTTGAGCAGGCTGGAAAACAGTTCTCTCTAAGAAATGCCGGCAATTGGTATGCCACCATGCCGGAAGAGGAACTTATGCAACTCATGGCGCGCGAACCGAGACTGCGTGAAGACTGGAACGTGAAATATGGCGACAGAATGCAGAAAATCGTGTTCATCGGACAGCATTTGGACAAGGATATGATAAAACGGAGTCTCGACAACTGCCTCGATAAGTAACCGCAACCTGTCTAAATTATTTCCTCATTCTTTTTTCTGTGGGGCATCATACGGTTTCCTACACATGATGTAAAACCGGCATGATGCCTCACAGGAGTTCTTATTTATGGTTAAATGCTAAAATATGTTAAATTTCTACTTTTAATTGAATATTATTTGCATTTAAATCGATTTTTATATATATTTGCTCCCCAAATTGGTATTTAATAATGCCAAGCGCGGGTTAAAGAAATACCTACGACTTACTTATATGAATGATCTAACAGATTTCTATACGATTTCTGGTCTTTTGGCACTCTGATGATATAACTTACTATGTCTAAGAGATATTCTGGATAACTATTTTCCCAACACAGATTGAACCCTTATCCGTTACCTATATGCGGACAAAGCCTATCATTGTATTATCTTCATTTTAATTTTGCTTAAACAATCTCATTGAACATGAAAGAGTTCCAAAAAAACAATGGCCGAGTACGATTTACCGACTCAAGTAAAGAAACCAGGCAACAACTCAATGATATAAAAAAATACCGCCCCTTGACTCCAGAGGAAGAGGCTGAGTGTGCTTTTCGTGCCAGGGTGCTGAATGACAAGAAAAGCAAAGATAAACTCGTCCTGCACAATATGCGATTCGTTCTGAGCGTCAGCAAGGATTATATGATTCCTTCTATTTCCTACACCGAAGTGGTGTCTGCTGGTATCGAAGGACTCTGTTGTGCGGCAGAACGATTTGACGAGCGAAAGGGAATTCGCTTCATCACTTATTCTTTGTCTTGGGTGCAAAAGCATATCTTGGAATTCCTAGACCTGAGGTCGCACATGATACATCTTCCCGATTCACATCAGAAAAAGATTGCCAAGATGAAGAAGGCTGTCAAACGATTGGAACACAAGTTGCAACGCCAGCCTACTGATGAGGAAGTGGCCGACATGATGAGTATGGAACGGGAAACCATCACCGAATTGCGTAAACTGAATGCTACCACGTTCTCTTGCGATGCTCCACTCTGCAACGATGATAATGACTCGACAACCTTCGTAGATATGATGCAAACTGACTCTGCAGCCACAGATGAGATGGCACAGCATAACTGCGACAAAAAGGCTCTTGAAGCAGAAATTCGACGTTCTCTCAAGAAACAAGAGGCTGAACTCTTCTTGGCCTTCGTCGAAGAGCGGTTTGCTGATGTGCATGAAGCCCTGGAGTCTCTCAATATCAGCTATTCTCATTTGCAGAAAGCCATCGAGAACATCAAGGTGAAACTCCAAAAAAACAAGATGCTCCGCCAGTACTATTATTCTGCTTAGTTTTTAAACATGGCTTGAAACGGTGCTGGACTGGTTGAGACGTTCCTGACATCCGAAAACTGGATGTGCAAACATAAAAAATGTGCTACTTTCCCAAGCAGCACATTTTTGCAGTTTGTATTATTATCAGATTTGATCGGAATCAGATTGCTTTTGGTTTTGACTTGTGAATTAACATTTTCGATTCCATAGGGATTATTATCACTCAATAAACGTGCATGCGTTATATACCTTGCATGGAAAAATTGTTTTTTTTCGAAAAAAAGCGGATTTTACCGTATTTACTGAAGAAAAATAGGTGAAATCACTAAAATTAGGTATTGCACATGAGGTCTTGAGTCTGTATCTTTGCAAGCAGAACAAGGGATAAACATAGTTTGCACAATCAATTCATAATGTTTTTGTATCATTCAGTGTAAAATGCCGCAACTGTGAGAGTCGCGGCATTTTTTTTGAATGAGAAACTGCACAATCGTTCTTCTTTGTTTTGCAAGTATACACAATTGTCTTATTCTCTTTTATAACTTGCTTATAAATGTGAATTAAGAATAAAAATTTTTGTTCGTACACTGATTTCTATTATTTTTGCATACGAATTCTAAATTGGGAATGATGAAAAGAATCCTGTCTTCTATAGGGGCATTCGTGTTTTGCTCTCTCGCAATGCATGCCCAGTTGCTTTATCGTATCAGCGGAAACGGACTGAAGGCTCCATCCTATGTGGTAGGAACCTATCATCTGGCACCTAAAACGTATGTCGACTCTATACCTGGCTTGAGAAAGGTACTTGATGAGGTGGCACAGGTCTATGGTGAGGTGGACATGGCTCTTATGATGCAACCTGCCAATGTGCAAAAATTGAGGGAAAGCATGAATATGCCTGATGGAATGACCCTTAACTCGTTACTCTCGCCTGAAGAAATGACACGTCTCAACGTGCTTATGAAAGAACTGTTGGGTGCCGACCTTACGCATCCTGTGCTGGCTGGGCAACTGACAAAACTCTCTCCCCAAGCAATGGTGACACAACTGACTATGCTCATGTATCTGAAACGTACGCCCGACTTCGATGCTGCCAATCAGATTGACAGCTATCTGCAGCAGGTGGCACGCGAAAAGAAGAAAAAGGTCGGGGCATTGGAGACCATCGACGAACAGATCAAGGTGCTGTACGGAAGCATTCCCTATGACAGACAAAAACAGTTGCTCATGTGCTTGGTGGATAACCGTCAATGGATGGAACAGCAGACAGACGACTTGATAAAGACTTTTTTTAGCCAGGATCTTGATGCGGTGGGTAAGGTGATTCTTGAGAAACAAGGTACCGACTGTGATGCTACCGAT
>JAEEGL016253050.1_pt1 | contig 25158 bp, 19 predicted proteins | sample 9134231 | NCBI WGS metagenome assembly JAEEGL01 (sample SAMN16246548, study PRJNA631951) | gut metagenome | biome: gut microbiome; feature: rumen; material: fiber-attached | host: Bos | place: Iran: Karaj | collected 2018-10 | reverse complement strand
TTCATTTGATACTATAACCTCGTCAAATTTAGTTTTTAATAATTCATCTACGTTTGGTATGCTGCAATTATATACATCTAGACATTTAATGCTACCAGGTATTTCTACAAAAGGGACTTCTTCTATTCTTACTTTTCTATAATCTTTTTTTAGATATGACAAATCAAAATTGGTATTACATAAATATAAATCTAATATGTTTAATTTGTTAAATGATTCACTAATATTTTCTAATATATCGCAATTCATTATAGATAATCTTTTTAAATTGGGTAATTCAGAAAGTATATTCATTACTTCGTTATCAATCATACAGTTTTCAAGTGTTAAATTATATAGTTTTGGGAAATTCTTCAAATCATTATAATCTACATCTAATATTGATCCATCAAAATCCAATCTAGATACTTCAAGGGTATCTATTAGATTATAATGCTCAGTTTTACATAAACCAGAACTTCCGAACAATCCTTCAAGTGTTCTTATAATACTTTCTGTTTTCATTGTAACACCTCTTTTTTTGCCTAATATCCTATGTTAATTTTAACATATTTATATATTTAAATACATAGAAAATAAAAAAATAAACTAAAAAGTTTATTTTTCTAATGTAAAAGTTGCATAAGTACTAGCATTCATATTTACTAGATAAAAAACATCATAATCATCTGAAACCATACCATAAAAATGAGTGTCTCTATCTATTTCTTGTTCATTTTTATTTGTAACTAATTTTTTATTATATAGGTTCCAGTTATAATAGTGATCTATTGGATCTTTATTGCCTTGATTTTTTATAACATTTCTTTGTTCAGATTCAGTTACTCCATATAATGTTAATTTAGATGATATATAATCAATAGCATTTTCTCCTCTATATACTTCATATGTTCCATAATAATAATTATCATCTAAATTATCTTTGCTTTCATACCAATAAAAAGTTTTATCCTTATTGAATACTATATATGATCCATCTTTTGCAACAAAAGAATGAGACATAACGTGTTCATAATCATATTCATTTTTTTCTTTAAAGAGAAAAGTAAATAAAAATAATAAAAGTGAACTTATTAATACTAGTACTACAATGAATATTATAATCATCTTTTTATCGTTAGCTTCTTGCTTTTTCTTCGTTACTTTTTTCATATAATCACCTTACTATATTATATAACAAATTAAAAAAATCCACAATATGTGGATTTAGTTAAACTCTTCTTATTGTAACAATTCTATTTCTTCCGCCATTTTTCCATTGTGAAACAGAGCCTTGTACAACTCCTAATCTTCTATTGGCAGCATGAATCATTTGACCATTACCTATGTATAAAGATACATGAGTAGGTGTCATGTTACTTCTATTAGACCATACAATTATGTCTCCAGCTTTCATATTAGATTCTGATACAGCTTTACCATTATTAGCAATTCCACTTGCTGTTCTTGATAAGTTCTTACCAAATAATCTATATATGTAACTTACAAAACCACTACAATCGAATCCAGTAGATGGGCTACTTCCAGCATAAGTATATCTGCTTCCTAATAAAGATTTAGCAGCTTTTACTACTGATGATGTATTAACTGATGATGGTCCATTATAATTTCCTTTTACTTTCTTTTGAGTAGTTGTTTTCTTTGTTGTAGTTGTCTTCTTAACTGTAGTTTTAGTTTTAGTTGTAGTCGTTTTCTTAGTTGTAGTTTTTTTCTTAACAACAGGTCTATTAATTACTTTAATGTTATAACTATTTGTTGCAACATTTCCATTTTTATCTACTGCTTTTACTGTTACTTTATATATTCCTGTCTTTTTATTATTCAAATTTGTTGAAATAGTATAATATCCAGATTTATTATCTTTTGGTTCGTTTTCCAAATAAGGTAATTCACCATCTACTACATCTTTTACAGACTTAACGTTATTGTTGTATGTATATGTGTTTCCTACATACAAAATAATAGTATCATATTTGAATTTAATCTTAGGTACCTTAGTATCTTTAACTACTACTTCTAAAGTATATTCTTTACTAACATCATCGTTTGTTATTTCATACTTTAATTCTTTGATACCTACAGACTTAGTATCTAACTCTTGTGTATAATCACTTATTTCTCCATTTTCATAAGTAGTTACAAAACTTAGAGTACTATTCTTGCTACCATACTCTACTTCTTTTTTGTCTGAAAAAGACATATGTAAAGAATCATATATTTCTTCTCTTCTAAAGTCTTCGTAGTAATTGTATCCAAATACACTCCCAACCCCAGCAAGAGTAGCTATAAACATTATATTAGCAAATAAATTCATTCTTTTATATTTCGTACCCCCAAGGGAGGTCGACACTATTTCTTTCATAAATTATTCCACCTCTATATTTTTCATGCGCACGTTTAATATTGTAATATATATTTTCTAAAAAAGCAAATTCAATATTCTAAAATCTTCTGAAACCCTTATAAACAAAGGAAAAAATTATTTTGTTCTTTTTCCTAGAAGAAGAGGATTTAAGTTCCTTGGTTTAACATTTTCTAAGGAAATTATTGGTATTTCACTTGCTTTGATAGTCTTAAATTTATAATACTCTTTTTGAAAGTATTCATTACCTATTGTATTAAAAATTGAAAATAAATATTCTTCATCGACAATATATAAGTCATCATACTTAATATAATCATTTTCAATAGCGAATTTTGTCAGTTTTGCTAGAAGTTCCATCATATAATTATCTTCGTTTGAATGACATACTATATCGATACTTTCACTAACATCTATTACTTTCTTTAATATATCGTAACTTTTAAATCCAAGTTCTAACTCTTTCTGTTCATTTTGAAATACAGTCATATCGTTAATTATATTATTAATATCTGATATTCCTATATTCTTTGTCCAATAAAGTCCTGTTAGAATAACACCATCGATTCTATCTGCGCATAATTTAGGTCTATTGTTATCAACAATCGTATATTTTTTGAAATCTATTATGTCGTCAATATCAATTTTATCTTCTTTTAAATATCGAAGTAATAATTTATCATTTTTAAGTATTTTACCAGTATATGCCTCTGTACTTTCCTGAGTTGCATAATCTTTATTCATATAATCTATAACATGAGAAAAGCATGGAGTAGCAGCATCATGAAACAGTCCTGCTATTGTAGCTTTTTTATTTCTTGTATATTTATATGTTATTAAGGCTACATTGATTGAATGATCATATCTTGATATATATTCACCAAAGTCATATATATCTTTAGATGCATAATCCATTCCACAGAAATAACCAACTTTTTTTAATCTTAATAATGAGGGACACTTCAAATATTTCTTTAAAAAGTATGGCATTCTCTTATAGCCTAATTTCTCTAAATAATAATCTAAATACATAAAATCACCATCTTCTCTTCTTATACGTTAAAACTGCATCTGTATCATTTTTGGAAACACCTTCTATATAATCAATTGATGGATTAAATTTATGTAATAATTCAAAAACTTTTTCCACATCGTATACTGGATTAGTAATTTCATTATAACCACATAATCTGTCAATTGCATATAGGTAACTTATTAAAAGTTGTCCATCTTTGTGTAAATTGCTGTCAACTTTACTTATTACATGTGTCAATTTGTCATTATTTTTTATATATGCTCCTATGTTTGACAACCATATATTATCAAATTTTTTAGAAGATTCTAGTTTGAAAATATCGCCTTTTATAAAGTTTGGTCTTACTTCAAGTATCTTTTCTCTTGCAGATAAATACGATGAATCGTCTTTTAAATAGTTATTAATTCTTGATAATGAATTCGGATCAACTTCATCACTCGAAAACATATTCTCTCTTATAGTAGTCCTATTAAAAGAAGAAAAAAGACTATTCCAGAAAATAAATGATTCAGGACTTATTTCTTTTAAAGTATCACTAATACGATTAAAATATTTTTCATTAAACACCAGTGGATTATTAAAAAAAATTATAGGATAATCTGTATATTTTAGAAATTTAAATAATTCTTCTCTTTCTAAGCATAATATTGCTGCTATTTTTAGGTAGTAATAATACTTTGTATATATATTAATATCTACTACTGAAATGTCACTGCAACCATTTAAAATAGCATTTATTACTTGATCACCACTTGAACCTACTGTTAATAAAGATTTATTCTTTAAATCAAATAAATCAATATATCCTGAAATATTCTCTGTAGTAAATGAATAAATATATGGAAATTTTTTATTCTCTAAATATCCATTACATTGTTTAAAAGCTTCTTCTAATGTTGATTTTAATTCACTGCTCATAATAATCTCCTAAAAAACTATTATCTATAATAACATAGTATGTTTCATATTAATATATAATAATGATATTTGCTTGACTTTTTATTATTAAATAATTAGAATAAAATACATTTAAAGGTTGTTAAGGTGGTGTTTTATGAGTTGTTCAAATGATTTAATTAGTTTTTACGCGGAAAAAATAATAAGAGAAATTGGTGAATTATATTCTTTAGAAAGTATGGATCTTTACAAAGGGCCTTCTTATCATGGAAAATATGAAGGATATGGTTTAAGTATTAAAGCTGATGCAGATCGTAAATTTAATTTTGGAGAAATTTCAATAGAATTCTATGGAAAGGAAGTATATAATGATAGAAAAAGGTATATCATTGAGGGAACTTGGCAAGATTTAATAAAAGAACTATATTATAAAATTCCAGATATACAGAGGCAAAGAAAAGCAATTGAGGAAAAATATAAAAAAGCACAAGAATTATATGATACAGTATTAGCTGATTTATTCTCAAACGGACCTAACAAAATCAATGATTCCCTACGTATTCATTCATATACTGAATATGATGTATGGGCAACTTATGGCAAAGGAATAGATGAACATAAGGTATTATTAAAAAATGATAAAGAAGTTTTTCATGTAAAAAATGGTTCTGTGTTTAATTATGTACCTGGTAGTTGGGAAAATGAAGTTAGAGAATTTTGTCGAAACTATAAAAATCGTGAAACTAGTACGGAAAGAAATGAAGCACTAAAGCAATTAAGAAAATTAAGAAGACTATAAAAAAACTCCTTATAGTTATTACTATAAAGAGTTTTTTATTTTAATCTTCTCTCTTATGACTTTCTCTATATCTTATATCTTTTGCATCTATATATTCATAAGCCTCTTGAATATATATTTCATACTTATCATAATCTACTATTTCTCCACTAAATCCCTCTAGGAAAGGATAATTTACTTCAACAAAGAATTCTTCTTGAGGTTTTACATAACTTATATATTTGTCATTTGAATCTCTAATATCTGAATATGTAGTTGCCGCAACTAATTTATTATTTTTATAGAAAAGCATTCCGAATCTAACTGAATCAATATTTGAATCTGAATTATTTTTAACTTTAAAAACATATCGATGATTCTTATCATCTTTAGTAACAGTGTAAGTTAGATCATTTTTATGATTTTTAAAATTGAAGTCTTGCAAATAATGATCAGCTTTAAAATGATCATAGTCTTTAATTTTACCTTCTTTAAACATATGATTATATATAGTTGAATAAGATTTTTCACCTGGTCCTAAACCATTATTATATAATGGTGAATTGTCAAATCCTATCATTTCATTGTTTTTATCAAGTATTTCTAAATTAGTTAATACTGCATTTACATTTTCTTTATTATTATTTGTAACAGTCATTAAACAATTATGTTGAACTAAATTACAATTCATATCATAACTAATATTAGAAATAAGTCTTTTTCCTTTTTCTTCCTTTGTTTCTCCTGGGTTAACAACTGGATTGTTATTGTTACTTGATGGATTATCAGAGTTCCCATTATCACCAGAAACTATATTTCCACCATTTCCATTTCCAGAATTATCACCTTTATTTTTGTCTTCTCTACTTGAAAGTAAAACTATTGCTATAATTATCCCAATTAATAAAACTACTGCTACTACTATAATAATTATTATTTTTCCATTATTCTTTTTATTATCAGTATTATCAACTTTTTCATTTTCTATAACAGTTTCTTGATTTGTTACATTCTCTTCTTGAATGTTAGCCTGCTCAACATTTACTTCACTTGTTACTTCTTTTTCCCCATTAGTTTCATTTACTGATTCAATTTGAGGAATTGAATTATTTTCAATACTTAAACCACATCCATCACAGAATTTTGCATCATCTTTTAATTCTCTTCCGCAATTATTGCATATCATACTAACACCTACTTTATTATAGTGTATCACAATTATTCAAAAAAACTAACTACAAAAAATAAATCTGTTAATATGTAATTTTATTATGTCAAAAGATATTATTTTATAATATTTTAATGTAAAATGATAATATAGGAGATGAAGTAATGGGAAAAATATTAGAATCAATTGGTATTATTGATGGATACGATATAATTACAATTGGAAAAAGAAAAGCAAAAAAAGATAAAATATTCGATGAAATAATAAAGTATGATGAAAAAATAAAAGACGAAACAAGAAAATTAGTTAATAATTCTTCAGGAAGAGTATATGCTATAGTTAAAAAGAAAATGATTAAAGGAATATATTTATTTGAAATTGAAAGTAAAGATGATTCTAAGAATTTAAAACATGTGAAAACTGTTTATTCTGATGAAGTAAAGGAAGAAGTTCGTGAAAAATATGATAATCATATTTTAAATATTGCAAAAGAATATGTTTCTACACAAGAATATGATAAAGTTACTTTAGAAGATAAAGTTGTTCAAATAGATCCTAAAATATCAAAATCAAGACGTATTACATCATTAATTAGTGGTTTTGCTATTGGTTTTGCCTTTGGATGGATTATTTTTGATGAAATAATTTGGGGAACAATTTATGGAATAATATTTGCACCATTATTTAGTGGTCTCGATGTTGTAATAACAAATAAACGTGGAAGAAAAAAGAAAAATAAAAAAGACGAATAATAATCGTCTTTTTTTAATCTAAAAAACTAACAATATTGTTAGTTTATTTTCATATGGTGGAACCGAGGAGAATCGAACTCCTGTCCGAAAAAAACTCCATATAGACCTCTACAAGTTTAGTTAACTAAAAAACTTCATTATATGAAAAATTAGTTAACGAATTATCATATAACTATCCTATATAATTCATTCTTGCTTATAGGAATCACAAGAATATATCCTACTATTTTAGCCTCTTATATTTCTCGTAGGAAAAGAAATAAAAGAAGCGCACATGCTCTAGTATTTACTAGGCAAAAGCTACAGCATTTCTACGTGAGAAAAGTGAAGCGAATGCATTTTTTAATTTGTTTCCAGTTATTTAACTGATGCATTTACGTCTGCCTCGACTTGCCATCCATACTCAGTTAATCCCGTCGAAACCATATCGGCCCCATGTAGGGAAATTATAGCATAAAATCACAAATAAATCAATTATAATAAGAAAACAACATCTTTTAGATGTTGTTTTTTAATAAACTGAAGCTAAATACCATTCTCCATTGTATTTACAGTATGCTGCAGATGAAATTGGATCTGGATCAGTAAACTTAGAACCTGTAAAAGTTATTGTACCATCAAGTTTATAACATTCTGTTGCTTTTTCTGATGTATTAAAACGGGCAGCAATACTGCTATTTAAAGCATCTAACTCATCATCAGTCATCTTAGTTTTACTTTTAATCTCATATGTTATATTGAAATCATCTCCATATGAGTTTTTTGCTTTTGCAAGATTTTCTTCAAATCTTTCTTTTGTTAGTTGTTCTTTATAATGGTTAGTATAATATTGTGGGAATATCTTCATAGCTGTTTCAACATCTGCTTTTGTATATGCAATTACATAAGCATCCATTAATTCTTCTACGGTTCTTTCTTTTTTATTATCTACTCCACCTTTTGAACTACTATTTGATCCACATGCTGTTGTTAAAGTTACTAAAAGTAAAAGTATTATGAAATATCTTTTTTTCATTTTGTCCTCCTCTACTCTAAGAGTATCAATAGTAAAATTCTTTGTCAATTATTACTTATATTTTTTTATTCAATTCTCTTTGGATATCTCTTTCTTTGATGTCTTCTCTTTTATCATAATCCTTTTTACCTTTACAAAGACCTAGCAATATCTTCGCTTTATTGTGATTAAAATACACTTTTAAAGGTATAAGAGTATATCCTTCTAATTTTACTTTATTATCCAATTTTACAATTTCATTTTTATGCATTAATAATTTTCTTGTTCTTGTCTCTTGATGATTGAATAAATTACCTTCTTTATATGCTCCAATAAACATATTTAGAAGATATAATTCTCCTTTTCTGATATGTCCATAACTATCACCAATATTACAACTTCCTTCTCTTATTGATTTTATTTCAGTACCAGTTAAGACAATACCACATTCATACTCTTCTTTAATAAAATAGTTATGTCTTGCTTTTCTGTTTAATATTTCCATATTATTTCCCCCTAAAGTTTCTTAATTATTTCAAAGTCTATTGTTTTTTCTTCTTTAGATGCTCTAATTACTTTAACAACTACTTTATCTCCTAATCTATACATATTATGAGTCTTCTCATCAATCAACATTTGACCTTCTTCATTAAAATCATAGAAACCATTCAATTCATTTATCTTTACTAATCCTTCAATTAAATTATCTAATTGAACAAACATACCAAAATTAGTTACTGTAGATATCATACCTGTATATGTTTCTCCGATATGCTGTTCCATATATTCAGCCATCTTCATGTCTTCAACTTCTCTTTCACAATCAATTGAAGATCTTTCTTTCATTGATGAATGATCAGTTACATATATTAGTTTTTCTTCCCAATGACGAATTGTTTCTGGGCTCATGTCTTTATTAAACATATATGTTCTAAGTAATCTATGAACCGTAGTATCTGGATATCTTCTGATTGGAGAAGTAAAGTGAGTATAACATTTACTTGCAAGTCCATAGTGTCCGATATTCTGTGGAGAATAAATTGCTTTTTGCATATTTCTTAATAATTGACTTGATAATACTCTATATTCTTTCTTATCTTTTAAGAAATATAATAATTTTTGCATTGATTTAGGACTTATATCTTTGATATCAGATGGAACATTATATCCTAGTGATGAGACAAATGCTAAGAAGCTCTTAATCTTATCTTCTTTAGGATATTCATGAACACGATATACAAATGGTAATTCCATATAAAATATATGAGTAGCGACACATTCATTTGCTTGTATCATGAAATCCTCAATCAGATTTTCTCCAGGTCCTCTATCTCTTAGAACTACATCTGTTGGAACACAATTTTCATCTACTAATATTTTTGCTTCATTAGTATCAAAATCGATGTATCCTCTTTCATTTTTATGTTTTCTTATAATATCTGCTAATTCTTTCATTAATTTTAAGTGTTCAACATATGGTTCATATCCTTCTACTTCTTCACCTTTTAAAATCTTGTTAACCTTTTTATATGTCATTTGAATTCTAGACTTAATTACACTTTCAAATATTTCATAATCTACAGTTTTTCCATTTTTATCTACTTCCATTACACATGACATTGCAAGACGTTCTACATCTGGATTTAAAGAACATATTCCATTTGATAATTTATGTGGAAGCATTGGAATTACTCTATCAACTAGATAAACACTTGTTCCTCTTTCCATTGCTTCTAAATCAAGTGGACTTCCTTCTTTAACATAATAAGATACATCTGCTATATGAACACCTAGTTTATAATTACCATTATCTAGTTTTTCAATTGAAATAGCATCATCTATATCTTTAGTATCATCACCATCTATAGTAAATATTACTTGATCAGTTAAATCTCTTCTTCCCTTTTTATCGCTTTCACATATTTCTTCTGGTATAGAATCAAGTTGTTCAACTACTTCAGGATCAAATTCATATTTTATCTCATATTTTTCTACAATAGATATAATATCAACACCTGGATCATTTTTATGACCTAAAATTTTGATAACTCTTCCTTCACATTTTCTTTTATTTATAGATTCTATTTGTACTACTACTTTATGACCATCTACTGAACCCATATTTTTCTTTTTAGGTATTTCTATATCTAATTTCAATTTTTTATCATCAGGTATTATATGTCCAATACCCTTCTTAAAATAAATTTCCCCAACTACTGTTGATAAATTTCTCTTTAATACTTTTACAATTCTTCCTTCACGTCTTCCATCTTCTTTAGTTTCAACTATTTCAACTGCAACAGTATCACCATCTATGGCGTCATTAATATTATCTATCGGAACAAAAACATCTTCTTCAGTAGGAACTTCAACAAATCCAAATCCTTTTTTATTTACTCTAAGTATTCCTTTTCTTAAATTACTATCTGAAAAAAGAACATATTTTCCTTTATTAGAATAATAAATCTCCCCAGATTCTTCTAATTCTTTTAATGTATCATTCATTTCTTTTGTATCTTCAATAGTATTATTATTTAAAAGTGAATCAATTTCTTCATAATTAAGAGCTCTATGAACGTTTTTTAATACATTTAAAATTCTTTCTCTCATAAAATCACATCCTGTATATATTATATAACACAATTATTTATAACCAAAATAAAAAACGTAAGTTTAACTTACGTTTTTTATTATTTAACACTAATATTGATTGAATTAGAAATATAGTAATTATCATTATCTTTTATTATTGCTTCTTCTACCATATATTTACCTGGATATGTTAAATATATTGGAATACTTATAGTACTGCTATGTTTTTCAGAAATATAAATTACTAAGTATTCACCTTTATTTGAACTTAAGTAAGCTCCATTACCTTTAATGTTTCCAGAATATCTCATTGAATTAGGTAAATATACTTTTAGATTTCCTGAAATACCTTTTATATTTGATAAATCAAGTTTTAAATTAGCTGTTTGACCAACATACAAGTTATTACTATCTAATGATAATTTAATATTATTCTTTACATACTTCTTATCTACTTCAGAAATTCCGCTTTCATAATAATAATTAACCATATCCTTATCATCATCACTTGTAATAGTAAGAGTATCTAAATCATTACTATTAATAACTAATTTATGCATTGATAATGCTCTTAATTTAAATGTTTCTTTCTTGTCATTATAACTTACATTAATAGTACTTTCTTTAGTCAAATCTGTTTCATTATTAGCAAAGTATGACATCATTGCAAAGAATACATATCTATCAGCATAATTCTTAGCATATAAATCATCTATTAATTTTTCTGCATTTTCTTTATCAACAAATGTTGAAAGTATAGCAATGTAACCATCTACATTTTCTTTATCTTTATGGGCATTATATAATTCTTTAGCATTATTATAATCTCCAATGAATGCATATGCTAATGCTAGTTTTAGTCCAACAGTTGCATCTTTCTTATCATATATAGATTTAATATAGTCTAATTGATCCAATACAGGTTCTTTCATAGAGGCAAGTACTAGTATATTATTTAATGCTACACTTGCATCTTCTGTTTTTCCTATAGCATCATAGAACGTACTTGATTTTAAACTATAGATATTTGGATAATAATAATTTACTAATGCTGTACCTACTAATGAGTTAGATTCTTTTTGAAGATATCTTAATACTCCTTTATTATTAAACTTACTCATATCATTGATTACTATTGAATAATCATATCCATAGTACTTATTTTCAAGTTCTAATGCTTTATAATATGCTACTCTAGTATCTAATCTATCTTGATTTGTTTCAAGCATAATATCAAGATAATTCATATACTTACTGAATCCATCTTTATAGAATTCTAATATAATTGGATTCCTTAATGGTTTAATTGTTTTTAATTCATTTACTTTAGTAGTTGTTTTTACTGCTATTTCTTGTTGAGTTGTTTTAACAGTAAATGGGAATTCAATAGCATCATTTTCTTTTCCACTAACTGCTCTTATTACTACATTATATGTTCCCTCTTTTAATTTTCCAAAGTTAGCAAATGTAGTTTCTCCCATTTTAACTGTTTTTTCTATTTTCTTATTTATTTCTTTTATTTCAAATGTGTATTTAACATTTTCTTTAGAGTTTCCGACACTATTGGCACTTATTACAACATCATCAGTTGTTTTTAATCCTTTAGGTTCTATTACTGAAATTGCTAGTGGTAATGTAGATACTATGTCTTTTTTAGAAACTCCTACATATCCATCTGAATTAGCTGCATGAGCTGTTAATACAAAGGATGTTACAGAATCATTTAATTTAAATTTAAGTTCTGCTTCTCCATTACTATTTGTTTCTATTTCTTCAAAGTATACAGTGTCACCAAATTTACTTCTTGGTTCTCCTCCTGCATCTCCCATTCCGCCACCTGCTACTCCAAGTGCAAAGTCTCTATATGAAGAGAATAAATATGCTTTATATATTCTATTTGAATATATTGAATCAAGTATATTAGTTTTATCTCCAGCAACATTAAATACTGCTTTATCAACTACACTAACATTTATTTTAGTCTTAACACCTTTACCATCTTTATTATTTACCTTAAACTTAACTACTACTTCATCTTGAGGTTTATAACTATTCTTATCTGTATTAATATCAATTGATAATTTGCTATCTTCTTCATTATAGTCATAGTATGTTGCAGGAATTCTATAGAACTTTCCATCTATAAATAATGCTCCTGTGTATGTAAGTCCTGGTACATCCGATTTATTAAATGTTGCATTTAAGTTATCTTCAGTACTAAATATTTTACTTTCTATTATTGAATCTTTAAGACTTATTCTTAATAATTTTCCATTTCCTATAGCAGAATTATCATATGAATTTAATAATAAATTAATTTGATCATTTACTGAATATTTAGACTTAGATGATTCATTATAGAAATATCTGTAATAACCATAATCATCTGCATAAAAACCACTATAGTAATAATTTGAGTATCCAAATTGTTTATAGTCATATTCGTACAAATCTCCATTGTATAAGCCATATCTAGTATGATAACTATTTCCGTTTTTATCCTTAATTACATATATTATATAGTAAGAATATAAATCTTCTTCTGTATTTTCTTTTAGTTCATAATTAACATTGTATTTTATAACACCATCTGTAACATTAATTGTTGCCTTATCAACTTCTTTATCATATATATCTTCATAGTCATATATTTTTTCTTTTGTATCTGTATATTCATTATATTCTTCATGTGAGAATACTCTTTTTGTGTACTCTTCATATAAATGTAATTCAACATCTCCACTATATTTTTTATCTAGAAGAGCTGTATTTACGTCTCCCCAGTTAATACTAGTTACTTTATTATTATCTAATGTTAATGTATCAACTTTTAATGTTGCTGTTTTAGTTTTTGAATCATAATTAAATCCATCTTCGATTACTAAGAAGTTAATAACAAATAGATTTATTCCATAATTATTTTCATTAAATTCTGAATCACCAGTTTTAACTGAAATGTAACCCATATCATATATTTCATCATAATTAGGAATTGATTCTGGATTATTATCGTAATCATATTTTTTTGTTTTAACTTTGAAACTTACCACTCCTTTTGAATCTGTTACGCCAGTGTAAGTTTTATCATCATATTCTACTGTTATTTTCTTATTTTGTACACTTATTCCCGTAACATGTTTTACTTTAACACTAAAATTAAAGGTATCTCCTGCTTTAATATAATTCTTATCATATATAACTTCATATTCATAGTTTTGTTTAGTATAATTTCTTATTTCTACGTCTCTTGAAGCTACTATAGAATTCTTATATTTAACATTTATTGGGAAATATTCTGTGTCTACATAGTTATCAAGTTTATATTTAACCATAAATGTTCCATCATCTGAGATAGTAAATGGTACATTTTCATCATTTACTGAAAGAACTAAATCTTCTTTCTTAAATCCAATGTTCATATCATCAAAGAATTTAAGTGGTATATATCCCCAAATACTTATTGTATCTGTATTTTTATATAATGGTCTATCTGTATAAACATAACCATTTGGATAATCAAAATAATCATCTGTATGAACACCTACTACTAAAGGATTACTTTTATCTCCAATAGTTACATATTTCATATTTGAGTTTTCATCATTATAATTGCTAATTTTAACTAATCCATTATTATCTGTTTTATAATCTTTTCCGTTATAACTTACATTAATATTTTTTGCTAGTTGATTATTTGATCCTACCCATACTAGAATATCAAAATTAGTTGCTAATAAGAATGCTGATAATTTATTGATTTGAACAGGGATTGTAGCATATAATTCTCCATTGTTTAAATATACTTCTTCTACATAATAACCTTCTTCAAATGATTTATCTAAAGTATAAGTATGTTTTGATGCATTTTTAGTAAATTTTTGTTCTCCTAAATCCTTTGTTGAATAATTCTTCTCGTCATTTAAAAATTTCATAAAATCGTTATATGAATTAAATTTATACATTTTTACTTTTTTAACTTGTTCAGGAGTATAGTACATTTTAAATGTTACTTTTTCATTTTTAGTAAAAGTATTAATGTAATCTGCAGAAATATAGGAATGATGTATTTTCTTTCCTGCTGTCTCATCTTGAGTACTACTATTTACTGGTCTATTATATGTTGAAAAACTACTCTTGAATGATTCCTTTAATTCTTTATCTCCAGCTTTTAATCCACTTGTTATTGTAATAGTATATGTTTCTTTATCTTTAAGCTCTTTTTTTGGAATAAACTTCCAAACTGTTCCATTGTGAATAAATTTACCTTCTACTTTAGGTGATATTTCAAAATGTTCTTCAAAGTTCTCTACATCAGGATATGATAATACAACATATATTCCTGTTGATGTTGAAACTGATGCTGCTTCATTTGTTGGGGATACTGATAATACTTTTAAATCTTTAGTTGTTTGAAATGCCCAACTATAACTTTTTACTTCATTCTTTACTAAAGATAAATTTACTAATGTATCACTTGGTACATCTTTTAATGATACTTCAAATTCTTCACTGTTAATTTTTTTAATATCATAATTAACAGCAGGCTCTACGTACAAGTGTTGCCTTACTATATCTTCATTTGCTGCACTTGTTTTAACTACAAATGTTTCGTTATTCATGACATAATTCCCACTTGTTTTAGGTTCAATACTAGTGATAGTAAAATTTTTATCTAATTGTTCAACATCTTTTTCACTAGTATCTCTAAAGCAGAAAAAGAATATTGTTAAAAATAATACTATAAAAACCGCTAAACAAATTCCCAATATTTTCTTTTTCTTATCAATAGGTTCTATTTTGTCTTTTTTCTCCTTTTTTTGTTTCTTTTCATTCTTTTTTACTTTTTCGTTATTATCATTGTTGCCTTTTATTTCTTCAACCTTTTCCTCTTTTTTTTCTTCTTCCATATCGCACCTCTATTATCATAATAATTATATCATTTTTTAATATTTTTTAACATATAAAATAAAAAAAGACCAAAGGTCTTTAATTACATAACATTTATGATAACACATATTATGAAGAATACTGCTCCTAAAGCAAATGTTAATCTACTAATAAAAAGTTCAATACCACGTTCTTTTCTTTGACTGAATAAGTCAGCATTTCCTCCAGATATAATCTGAGAAGCACCTTCTGCTTTATTACTTTGTAATAATACTATTGCAATTAATAGTACACAAACAACTAATAATATACCTTTCAATATGTCTCACCTCACATACTAGATAGTATTTTATCAAATAATTAGTAATATTACAAGTGTTTTTAAATTACATCAATTTTTTCTTCCATATAACTCTTATTAGGGAAAGAATAACAGATAAGATTGTAAATACGAAAAGCATTTTAAATCCCATTCCATAATATCTCGATGCATATTTATATACTGAATGAGTTTGTTGATATATATAATCATATAAGAAAACTGATAATGATAGTATTTGAAATATTAAAACTGGAATTCTCTTTTTTAATAAAATAAATAAAAGAGAAAGCATTCCAAAAATAATAATAAATACTCCATCAGCAGCTTGTCCATCATAAGAAACATAATTTTGAGAATATCCATATATATCAAAATAAGGGAAGAAACAAGCAACCATAGACATTACAATGGAAACGATTAATAATAAAAAGATAATTATTTGTATTTTATTGTGAACAACTTTTGTATTATTATTTACTACTTCTTGTTTTTGTTCATTTCCACAATATTCACATTTCGTACTGTTTTCATTTAATTCAGCATTACAATATAAACACTTCATAATATACTCCTATATATTCAATTATATATTAACATAAAAAAGATGAGTAATCATCTTTTTATTTTAATTCATTAACTAATACTTTAAATTCATCCCCACGATCTTCAAATTTCTTATATTGATCCCAAGAAGCACTTGCAGGAGATAAAAGAATTGTATCACCTTTTTCTGCATGTTTATATGCTTCTTTAACAGCATCTTTCATTACTTCTACATTACTACAAGGAATACCTAATTCTTTTGCAAAAGCTTCTACTCTATTTCTACATTCTCCAAGTGCTACTACATATTTAACATATTTCATATAATCTTTTAATTCAAAGAAATCATGTCCTCTATCTAATCCTCCAAGTAATATTATTACAGGTGTCTTAAAAGAAGATAATGCAATTTGAGTTGCTTTTATATTTGTTGCTTTAGAATCATTATAGAATTTAATATCATTTAATTCTCTTACAAACTCTATTCTATGTTCTACACCATTAAAACTCTTTAAAACCCTAACAATAGATTCATTTTTTATTCCAAGTTCTTTAACTGTCATAATAGCTGCCATAATATTTTCATAATTATGAACTCCAATTAACTGAATATCTTTTAAATCAATTATTTTTTCATCATAATAATATATTGCATTATCTTTTATATAGCTTCCATTAATTTCTTTTTTACTTGAAAAATACTTAACTGTAGATTTTATATCTTTAGTAGCATCCATTACATCTTCATTTTCAAAATTTAAAATAGCTATATTTGATGAATTATGATTTTGAAATATTTTAGTTTTAACTCTTTTATAATTTTCATAACTCTTTAAAAAGTCTATATGGGCAGGACTTAAATTTGTCATAACTGCTATATCTGGATTAAATTTTGTTAAATTTTCTAATTGTTGACAAGATGTTTCCATTACGATAATATCGCCTTCTTGCAAATCACTTAAAAAGCCAGTCAAAGGAAATCCAATATTACCCGTTAAATGTGCTCTCTTACCATCTTCTATTAAGAATTTATAAATAAGTGTAGTCGTAGTAGTCTTTCCATTTGTTCCAGTGATTGCTACTAGTTTTACTCCTTTAGGAAGTACTCTATAAGCCATTTCTACTTCATTAATTACTTCTATTCCTAATTCTCTTGCCTTTAATACATATTTATGATCAATTGGTACTCCAGGGTTTTTTATTAAATAATCAAATGAAGAATCTAACAAATCATCAGGATGCTCACCCAAAACTAGTTTTGCTCCCATATCAGTTAATTCTTTAATTTGTTTTTCATCATGATCGGTTTTCATATCAGTAAGTACAACTTCATTTCCTCTATTTAAAAGAAATTTAGCTGCTTCGTATCCGCTTCTTGCAAAACCCAAAATTAGTATTTTATTATTCTCAAACATTTATGCTCACTCCCATTAAAATTATACTACATAATATTTTAAATTCAATTAAATTATGTTATAATCATCTTATGATTGCGAGGGAAAGATATGAAGATAGTTGAATTGTCCCCAAACGAATTTGATGAATATGCAAGAGCTCATGAGTATGCAAATCCATGGCAAACATCTAGTTTTGGACAAGCTGCATCAACATTAGGTTACGAAGTAAAATATCTAGGATTCGAAGATGGAGCATCAATGAAAGGAGTAACACTTCTTTTAACTCAAAATGTTTATATTGGTCAAAGTATATCATATGCCCCTAGAGGTCCTTTAATAGATTTTGAAGATTATCAATATGCAGAAGCAGTACTTAAAGAATTAAAAAGATATTTAAATAATAATAAAATAATGTCTTTTACAATGGATCCTCCTGTTATATTAAGTATTAGAAATAAAAATGGAACAGTTAAAGATTATAATGGTGGTGTTGATAAAAAACTTGATGCAATATTAAATGGTGGTGAATTAATAAAAGCTAATCCATATGCTAGAGATATCGTTAATTTCTTTTTGAAGAAAATGAAATATGAATTTAGAGGTCAAAACTTATATTTTGAAGGAGTTTTACCTAGATGGTATGCAATCAATAATTTACCAATTAATTCAAAAACATTATTATCTAAATTAGATAAAAGAGTAAGAACAAAATTAAGAAAAGCAGCTAGATTAGGTGTTGAAGTATTAAAAGATGAAACAAAAAATGTAGAAGCAATATATGAAATAGCTAAAGAAAAATTTAATAGACCTTTAGAATATTACAAGAACTTAATCGAAAATAATCCAGACTGTGACATATATATAGCTAGAATAAATTCAGAAAAGTATGTTAATAATAGTAAGATACTATATGAAAGAGAAATAGAAAGAAATGAGTTATTAAATAAAATAATTCAAGAGAAGAATAGTACTGGTAAAAATATGCATCGTTCTCTAAATCAAAAAATGGAATCAGATAAAATAATAAGTGGCTATAAAGAACATTTAGTTAAAGCAACTCAAACATTGAAAGACTATCCAGATGGAAGAATAATAGCAATGGCTATAGTAATAAAAGGTGGAAATAGTGTATCAATATTTGAAGATGGTTACTTAAAAGAATATAGTAATCTAAATGCTGCATACCTATTAAGATGGAAGATAATTGAACAATATTCAGAAACAGCTTTAAGAACATTTATTATGGGAGAAATTACTGGAGGATTTGATTATCGAAGAAATTCTCTATATGGTTTAAATGAAGCTAAACTTGCCTTAAGAGGAAGTATAATGGAATACATTGGAGAATTTGGAATTATGACAAACAAAACCATGTATAATCTATTCTTAGCATCTAAAGGCACAAATGTACATTTTAAGTTATAAAAAAAATCACTAATATAGTGATTTTTTTATTGTGTAATTATCATTAATTTAGTACCATTTCGTATTGTTGTATTAGCAAGTAATACATCAGGAACATATATTTCTTCTGTATCTAAATTAACTAAAACTATTTTTTTGGCCATAGGATATATTCCATCAGATAAATCATTAAGCATCTTATCAAGTAAAGACATAATATTTCCTATTTTCTTATTAACAGGAAGAAATACATCATATGATTTATCTAATTCTGGAACATTTATATTTACAAGAACTTTATTAGTCATTGAAATCATCTCCTATATAACCTACACCTTTTATTAAAGTGTATTTACCATCTTCAATATAATATAGTTTATTATATATCTTACTTTCAATATCTTGATCAAGTATATCATTAATTACATAGAATTCTTGTTCTTCTATCTTATTTCCAAACCAGAATCCTTTATTGTGATTAAATACTGAATTAAAGTTAGTATCATTTAAATTTGTAATTCTATCATAGTTATCAAAAATAACAAAATACTTATTATCTAATTTATCAGCATTATATAAAACATTATATAATGTATTGAATTCTTCTTCTGATAGTAATTCTTTTGCAAATCCTATTCCTATAATAATATTAATTTGAATAACATCACTTGGTTGTGTTAATAAAGCTTGTAATGGTTCTAAGAAGTCAACATTATAATATGATGCTTCTCCATCTGTACTAATACTAGAACTTATATCAAATATATTTAATTTAACATTTTTAATACTATCTACTAAATCGATAATTGTACACATAAATGAATTGTCTTCTGTAGTATTTGTTCCAATGAAAGTAGTAATTTTATTCTGTGTAAAATCACATTTAATAACATCTGCAGTTTCTGCATTGTAACCAACTATAATATCATTTATTACTTTTACTTTTGAAGTAATATCATCAAATGTAGCACTCTTAGGCATAATTTTAATTTCAGGTACTTTAAACTTATAATGATCTAATAATTGTTTAGATGTAGATTTAACTGTATCAGTAATATTATCTTTATTGTTAATATATGCAGTTTGGAATTCACAAGGTTCTTCATCTATAATTGTCATTCCTCTACCAAAACCTGTTTTAGGAATCATTTCATTAGGAGCACCTAAAATATAATGATAATCAAATGGATCTTGTGCTTGTAGTATTACTTTATTAGTATATAATTCAAGAGCTGTACTTCTTAGTGATGATGTCGATGTTGCACTTACAGTAAAGATAATTCCATATTTAGTTCCTTCACGTAAGAAATGAGTTAATGTATCATCCATTTCATCAAAATTTTCTCTGAATCCTTCATAAGAATTTAATATTACTGATATAAGTGGTAATGTATTTCCACTTTTTTCACAATATGTATAATAGTTTCCTTGATATTCTGCAAATAGATTTTTTCTTTTTTGTAATTGTTTTTCTAAGAAACTAAATAATGACATTACAATGTCTCTTTGATCACTTGTTATAAATGAACCTACATGAGGCATTTTATTAAAAATTGATAATGTTTCTGATCCGAAATCCATAATGTAATAATTTATTTCACTAGGACTATGATATACACAAGTTGAATACATAGCTGTTGTTATGAAATTTTCTTTTCCAGATCCTTGCCCACCAAATAAAATTGTATTTCCAGTTAATGGTAATGTGTATAAACCTTGTTCTTGTTTTGCTGGTTTATCATATTCTCCTAATACTGCTTCAATTTTAAATGGTGTTGGTTTAAATTCATATTTTTTAATTATATTTCCAAGATAAATATCAAGTGGAATATTTGGTAACCATAGTGAATTAAATTTAATATTTTCACTTACTGCAATATCATATAAATATTTAACAATATTTGATAATTGTTCTCCATGATTTTCACCATTTTGTTTAACATCATCATTTATTGTTTTTATTATTGTTCCATCATTACTAATCATATCTATAGAATCATCTATCTTAGCAACTGGATGGTCAGTTGGATAATATTTATCTCCAGCCCATGCAGACTGACCTAATTCAAACAATTCATCATTTCCAACTTGTAAATAGAATCTACCAGTTTCTCTTATTTTTGAAGCATCATCTTTCTTCAATACTTCATTACTATCTTCAGGTGTTTGTACTTTTAAACATACTTTAAATCTTGAGTTTGACCAAATTTGATCATCGACAATTCCAGCAGGTTTTTGTGTTGCTAGAATCAAGTGAACTCCTAAAGAACGACCAATACGAGCTGTAGAAACTAATTCATCCATAAAATCTGGTTGTTGTTGCTTCAATTCTGCAAACTCGTCACTTACTATAAATAAATGACTTATTGGTTCTTTTACTTTACCTTCTCTATATAATCTCTGATATTTATATATATCAATTGTTCCTTCTCCTAAAGCATCACGTGCTTCATTAAACTTTCTTTGACGTCTTTCAAGTTCACTTTTTACAGATACTAAAGTACGATTCATTTCACTTTTATCCAAGTTAGTAATTGTACCAATTAAATGTGGAATTTTAATACCTTTTTCTCTATTTTCAAATGCACCAGCAAGACCTCCACCTTTGTAGTCAATTAATACAAATTGAACTTCATATGGATGGTAATTAATTGCCATTGAAAGAATGTATGTAATTATGAATTCTGATTTTCCTGAACCAGTTGAACCAGCAATTAAACCATGTGGTCCATGAGCTTTTTCATGTAAATCAAGTCCAATTTGTTTATTGTTAGCTTGGAATCCAATAGGAGCATTTAAAGAAGTCATAGGAGTGTTAGTTTTCCACCTAGACATTACATTCAAATGTTCTACCTTACCTACATTATATAACTCTAGGAAATTTAATGATTTTGGAATTACTGCATCTGATTCACTAGCAGGTAATGGTATATTAGAAAACTTAAATGCTAATTGGTTAATATCATAATTACTTAAATATTCAGCATTAAATTTACCAAGATTTGTGTTATCAAAAGTCTTACTATATACACCACTTTGTCCGCTTTCAATTACAATAAACTTTTCAAGTCTACTAGGTAAATTCTTTAATGAATCAGAGAATACTAATAAAGAAAATCCTACATTAATATTACTATTTATTACTCTATTTATTATTGATAAATCTTTAAATGATTTAAAATCATCTGTAACTATCAAATAGTAATCTTTAAATTCTTTATATGTTTCATTTTTTTGAGCAGCAGTTATATCTTCACTATTTCCATTATTACTTGGAAGTCTACTACTATATATTTGCTCCAAATGCATACTTAATTGATTAGCTTCCATTTCGTTTGTAGCAAAATATCTAATTTCTCTATTATCACTCCAACAATGATTACCATATTTAACATAATCAAAATTATTTCCATTTTGATTAGTAGTTAATACGACTATTTTTAAATCTATTGAACTATAATAGAACATTATTTGAAGCATTATACCATCTATGTATTGTTTATAATTACCACTTTGAACTACTATTGGAGTAATTCTATTATCAATCATAGAAATTGTTATTGGAACATCTTTTAATAAATGTTCTTCTTTGACTAATTGAAATGCTTTATCTTTTAATTCATCATCATAAAGTGAGAAACCTTCTTCTGAAGAATCAATTTTTAAATAAGCAGGCATTGATCCAATACCTAATCTAACAGAAAGGAAATCTTTATCAATTATTTCTCTTCCCCATAGGTTATACCCCATTGACATTGTTTCATTAGCTATTTCATCAAGAGTAAGATGTTTTTCTCTTAAAATATTTTCTTGTTTTTTAATTATTTCATTTATTGCTTGTCTATTTTTTTCTAGATATTCTCCATATTTCTTTTTTCTTAATTTTTCTCTTTTTTTAATCTGATTTTTTTGCCATAATTCTGTAACAAATGGTATAGCAACAGAAGATATAATTAACAATATACACATAGCAATTTGCATATATGCATCAGACTTATTCATTGTACCATTTTTTAATCCATTGTAGGCAGATATACCAGTAAAACTTGATGTTATACCAATAACCGCACTTGATCCAATAGAAAGAATAAGTGGCATTTTCTCATTACGATCTTGTTCAGGTGGTGCATCAATAGATATTTCTTCCTCATTAATATAACTTTTAATCTTAGGTGTATGATAAAAAACATCATTTTCAGTATATATTTTAATATTTCTTTCAGATTCTGTTAATTGTGTATAACTCTCAACATCTTGAACATTAATATTAGCGTAATTAAGCATTGAAAAAGTAACAGAATTATTAGGATTATTTATTGCCAAATAAGTTCTCATCCAAATTATTTTAATACCTTCAATAAAAATAATATCTCCATATCTTAATTCTTGTTGGCTAGTTTTTCTACCATTAACATATATATCACAAGAAGAATCAACTTGAGATATTACATATTTTTCATTGACACAACTTATAATTGCATGATTTTGTTTCAAAGTTGAAATTGATGCTCTTATATTATTTGATTCAGATTGACCGATTAAAAGTTTTTCAAAAACAGTCCAGTTAACAAATTTATAATTCTCGTTATTTGGAACTGAAAGAACTCTAACTACCTTATTAATTATATAAAAATATATAGTATAAACAGTATATGGTACTAAAGGTGCTTGAGCAAGTATTTTATCATTTAAAGAAATTTGAATATTCTTATTACCAGCAATATTCCATACACCATTTACTTCTTCAAGAGTAATTATTTCAGTAGTATTACTATTTGATGCAGTATACTCAACAACATGAAAACCCTGAATATTTTCAGGTAAAGAGTTATATGTTATATTTTTATCGTCACAAATAAGTAATTTCAAAATGATCACTCTCTATTCTATATAAATTATACCTTATGTATTATTCATTTTCAAGAATAATGATTGAATATTATTTAACATATTGGACATATTATAATGTAAAAAAATGTAAGATATATTTACAAGACAAAAAATCTATTATATAGTGAAGATAAGGAGGTGCTTTATGGCATTAGATATGGGAAGTGCCACTTATGCAAGAGACGCAAGTGGTAGAAAGAAACTAATTGCAGATTTACAAGGAGATTTAAAGACTGCAAGAAGTGCAATTACAGGAAATGAATTAACTACTTTATTAAAAGAAGTTGATAAGTACTGGAGTGGTGCAGACGCAAATAGATTTAAATCAGAAATTAAAGAAACTGCAAATAAAATTGCAAACGATATGAAACAATTTGACAAGGAATTAGATTCAGTAATTAATGATGATGATAAACAATTCCGTAAATTACAAAGTACAAATGCTAGTTCTATTGGTCAATTATAAAATAAGGAAGGAGAAGAAAAAATGGCTACAACTTCAAATACTATTGGAATTAATGTAAGTGGAATAGAAAAAATTAAAAAAGCTATAGTAGATTATAAAAGTGCAATTAAGAAAAAATCAAATATTGGTGCAAAAAGAGCTTTAATTGAAAAAGCTATTAAAGGAGCAAGTTCTGAAGCAGCTTTAAGAACATATGTTGCTAATATAGATAAAAGTATTGAAAATATGCTTAACGATTTAAATAAATACTATAATTATTTAAATACATTAGCTGATAGTTATAAGAAAAATGATACTGGAAATACTTCATTTAACGTTAATTTGAAAAATGAGGGATCACCATCAAGTCCAGCTAAAAGTTAATTTAATTAAAAAAAATTGATATCGTTTGATATCAATTTTTTTATTCTCTTTTTTACTATTCAATAATTTCAGTAACGTTACCAGCACCAACTGTTCTTCCACCTTCACGGATAGAGAATTTAGTACCATTTTCAATAGCAATTGGGTGAATTAACTCAACTGTAATTGTAACGTTGTCTCCTGGCATTACCATTTCAACACCTGGTTCAAGTTCGATAACACCTGTTACGTCTGTAGTTCTGAAATAGAATTGAGGACGATAGTTTGCAAAGAATGGAGTATGACGTCCACCTTCTTCTTTAGATAG
>JAEEGL010268839.1_pt1 | contig 25158 bp, 25 predicted proteins | sample 9134231 | NCBI WGS metagenome assembly JAEEGL01 (sample SAMN16246548, study PRJNA631951) | gut metagenome | biome: gut microbiome; feature: rumen; material: fiber-attached | host: Bos | place: Iran: Karaj | collected 2018-10 | reverse complement strand
GCGCCACCTTGCCAAGGTGGAGGTCGCGAGTCCGAGTCTCGTCTACCGCTGTTTTTATTGGTGCCATAGCCAAGTGGTAAGGCAAAGGTCTGCAAAACCTTTATTCCCCGGTCCGAATCCGGGTGGCACCTGCAAGCCGGGCATGGATCCGGCTTTTTTTATGCCCATTATCAGGAGGCGGCATGCTGGATATACTCATCAGCGGCTTCAGGATCGGCGAGCTTACGAGCGAAGCCATTGACACGCTGAACAAAAGCGGCAACATAATACTGCATACGGAAAGGTGCGAGCTTGCCGAATGGCTTTCTCAAAACGGGAAAGCGTTTGCGAGCATGGACAAACTGTATGACCGGGCGGAGGACTTCGACAGTCATGTCAGGCTGGTCCTGGACGAGCTCGAAAAACAGGAGACGGGCGTATTCTGCGTGATGAGCGCGTGGGATGAAGCTGCCAAAGCGTACGTGCGCAGGCATCCGAAGGCAAAAGTAGTGGGTTCGGGCAGTTTCGCGCCTCTGGAGATACGCGCCCAAAACCGGCTGACCTGCCTGTGCGCGCAGGACGTGGGCGATGCGAGACTGCCCGCGCTCTCCGGCGTGATCGTGACGGAGATAGACAGCCGGGAACTTGCAGGAGAGGTGAAACTCGCCCTGCTGGACGCGTACGGCGACGGAGCCGAAACGTTCTTTATGGACCCGGACGGCCGGGTCATCGCCTTGCCTTTGGAGAACCTGGATAGGCTTAAGAATTACGACCACCGCTGCGCCTGTCTGGTGAATCCTCCCGCCGAGGTCTACAGGCATGATCTGGAGAGCCTGGAAAAGCTGGCAAAGACACGGAATCTTAATGCAGAAAAACCCGCTGCGGATATAATGCCGCTTGCCAAATCGCTGGCAGATGTGGTAGAATATATATTTGTATGCCGCAGACACGGTTATGATCCCGAATGGGAAATATTGGACGCCGCGGCGCAATCATTAACAAAGGAGAACAATCAATGAATAGAACCCAGCTTGTAAACGCACTAAGTGAGAAGACCTCGACCAGCAAGAAAGTCGCCGGCGAATTTGTTGCCGCTTTCGAGGAAGTTATACAGCAGTCACTGACCAATGGCGACGACGTGCGCCTGATGGGCTTCGGCACTTTCGGGACCAAGCAGACCAAGGAGCGCACGAGCCGCAATCCCGCCACCGGCGAGACCATCACCGTTCCCGCCCAGACCAAAGCCTACTTCAAGTTCGCCAAGACTTTCAAGGTGAAATAATAATGACCAGGACTTCCGGCGCGGCTCCCTCTTCCGAGGGGCTGCGCCTTGATAAATTTCTGAAAGTATCGCGCCTTATCAAGCGCAGGAGCGTAGCCAACGACGCCTGCGACACGGATCATGTGCTGCTTAACGGAAAGCCTGCCAAGCCGGGAGCTAAGCTGAAGGTGGGGGACGTCATAACCCTGCGCTTCGGAGAAAGGCTCACCGACGTAGAGGTGCTTTCGCTGAACGAGCACGCCTTCAAGCAGGACGCCCAGAACATGTACAGGGTCATCAGGCAGGATTAAATGACTTACTGCGTACTGGTAGCCGCGGGCAGCGGCGAAAGGGCCGGACTGGGCTACAATAAGGTGTTTTACCCCCTGGCGGGCAGAAGCGTGCTGTCCCGCAGCCTTGACGCGCTTAAGCAAAGCGGCATGATCGACGGCGCGGTGCTGGTGATAAGCGAATCCGACGCCGAAAGGTACGCCGCGCTGGAGCTTGCCGAAGGCAGGAGCCCGCTGATAGATAAGGTCGTATACGGGGGAGATACCCGCTTTCACAGTGTATTTAACGGGCTGAATGCGCTGCCCGGGGACGCGGATACGGTGCTGGTGCACGACGCCGCCCGGCCTTTCGTGATCACTGAGATAATCGCGGGAGTGATCTCGGACGCGGAAAAATACGGTTCGGGCGTGATATCCTGCCCGGTCACCGACACAATAAAGCTTGCCGACGGCGAAAAAGTGAGCACGATAGATCGCTCCAAGCTCTTTGCCGTGCAGACGCCCCAGGCGTTCAATGCCCGGATGCTGAAAGACGCATACGCTGCCGCGGATCCGTCAAAGGGATTTACCGACGACGCGTCGGTATTTGAAGCCGCGTACGGAAGCGTGCATCTGACTCGCGCCGACAGCGCAAGAGGCAACGTAAAGCTTACCACACGGGAGGATCTGGAGATGGCGGAAAAGCGGTTTTCGGCAGACAGCAGGGTAGGCACGGGATATGATGCCCACCGCCTTGTCGAGGGCAGGAAGCTCATCCTCTGCGGGGTGGACATACCGTTTGAAAAAGGACTGCTGGGCCATTCCGACGCCGATGTCGCGCTGCACGCGCTTATGGACGCGCTGCTGGGCGCGGCTGCGCTGGGCGACATAGGCAAGCATTTCCCGGATTCCGACCCGCAGTACAAGGACATTTCGTCCCTTGAACTGCTTAAAAAGGTGAGGCAGCTGCTTGAACGGAACGGTTTTGCGGCCGGGAATGCGGATGTCACGATAGTGTGCCAGAGGCCGAAGCTCGCGCCGTTCATGCAGGCGATGCGGGAAAACATAGCCGAGGCACTGGGTATGGATATAGACCGCGTGTCGGTCAAGGCCACGACCACCGAAGGAATGGGTTTTGAGGGCGCGGGGGAAGGCATTTCCGCCCAGGCTGTCGCGCTGGTGAGAGGTGCAAGATGAACAGGATAGCCAGTTTTTCCGTGGATCACGATTATATAGTCTCGGGCGTGTACGTTTCGCGTATCGACGGAGACGTGACCACATATGACCTGCGTACCCGCAAGCCCAACACGGGCGACCTTATGGACAACGCCTCCATGCATTCGGTAGAGCACATGTTCGCCACCTTTGCCCGCAATTCTTCCATGGGCGACAGGATAGTCTATTTCGGTCCCATGGGCTGCCAGACGGGCTTCTACCTGCTGGTGAGGAATGCCGAGCATGCAGAAGTGCTGGACCTTATCAGGACCGTGCTCAAGCAGATACTGGGATACGAAGGGGAAGTGTTCGGCGCCTCACGCAAGGAATGCGGGAATTATATAAATCTTTCGCTTGAAAAGGCCAAGACCGAAGCGCGAAGGTATCTTGACGCCGTGGAAGGCTGGAACGAAGATATGCTGGCATATCCGAAGGGGGACACATGACAGGTATAATCGCCGCCATGGAGGCGGAGCTGAGCGGGCTCAAGGAACGCCTGGAGCTTACGAAGACCGAGACCATATCGGGGCGCACGTTTTACAGCGGCAGGCTGCTGGGCAAGGATGTGGTAATGACGGTGTGCGGCATAGGCAAGGTGAACGCCGCGGTGTGCGCCGAAGCGATGATACTTAAGTACCGGCCGGGCGAGATAATCAATACCGGCGTGGGCGGAGCGCTCAAAAAGGGCGTAAGGCTGCTGGATACGGTGGTGGCGTCATATGCCGTGCAGCACGACGCGGATACCACCGCGCTGGGCGATCCAAAGGGAATGGTCTCCACGGTCAACCTGGTGCGCTTTCCCACGGACACGGCGCTTAACGCGCGGCTCATAAACGCCATAGAAAAGGTGGGAGGGCGCGCAGTGAGCGGCGGCGTCGCCACGGGCGACCAGTTCGTCAGCTCCGCAGACGTCAAAGCTGCGATAGTAGACAACTTCGACTGCTCCGCCTGCGATATGGAGGGCGCGTCGATCGCCCAGGTGTGTTTCCTGAACGACGTTCCCTGCGCCATACTCCGCTCGATTTCCGACGGGGCGGACGAGGACGCGAACTTAAGCTATACCAGGTTCATGGAGATCGCCGCCGGCAACTCGGTGAACGCGCTGCTGCAGTATCTGAAACAAGAATAATAACGGTCTGTCCCGGTTAAGGCTTCGTAAATTAATACGGAGCCCTTGTTTTTTGTCTGTGGATAAGCTATAATAGTCAAAAATAGTCAAAGTTGATATGGAGGCGCAGTATGGCGGCGCTCAGCGACAATATAGAAAGATTTATAAAAGAGCTGTTGCAGGAAGATACCCGCATAGAGCTCAAGCGCAACGAGCTGGCGCAGTATTTCGGCTGTGCGAACAGCCAGATAAACTATGTGCTGGCAACGCGGTTTTCCATGGACAGGGGCTACCTGGTGGAATCACGCCGCGGCGGCAGCGGCTATGTGCGGGTTATCCGCATAAGCTCTTCCGACGCGGACCTGCTCGAAACGCTTCTGGATCGGGTCGGTACGTCCATAGACGAGGAGAGCGCCGAGGCTATCATCCACAGGATATACGAGCTTAAGCTCATCAGCCTTAGGGAAGCCAAACTGCTGGTGGCCTGCGTGTGCCGCCAGGCGCTCAATCTGCCCACCACGGCAAAAGACGCGTTAAGGGCGTCCATACTCAAAAACGCTCTGGTCCAAGTGTTCAAGAATCTCCGGGAGGAAGGCTGATGCTGTGCGAGGAATGCGGGATCAACGAAGCCACAGTTGAAATAAGGATGTTCGGCGCGGACGGAGAAGCTTCCGTAAAGCACCTGTGCCAGGAGTGCGCGGAGAAGCTCAAGGGCAAACTGCCCCAGATCCACGCGGTGGACATTTCCGATTTTCTGGGTGCGATCCTTGAAAAGATACATCAGGTCAGGACCGAGTCTCAGGACGAGCAGTACGACGGGGAGTGCCCCGAATGCGGTACGACCTGGGCTGAGTTCAGGCGGACCAATACTCTGGGCTGCCCTGCCTGCTACAAGGCGTTTCGTGAGCCGATAGAGGAGTATCTGGTAAAGCGCAACTTCAATGCTGTATACGTGGGGGACGCGCCTTCGGGCAAGTCTGCGGAGAACCGTGAAGTATACAGGATAATCAAACTCAAGGAGAGCCTTAAGGAAGCGATCGGCCGGGAGGACTATGAGCAGGCGGCGCTTCTGAGAGACGAGATAAGGTCATTGGAAAAAGCGCTGGAGGAGGAAAGCAAGTGAAGGGCTCATCCTCTGACAGGACAGTAAGCGCGGCACTGCTCAGCGGAGCGGTGCTCATGCGCAATTATGCCGACAATCCGTTTCCGTCCGGCATGACCGAGGAACAGAAGGCGGATATGGAGGACAGGGTCATTTCGGCGCTGACCGCGGACTTTCCGGGACTTATCAAGGGCAAGATGCGGGACTCGGAAGACGAACCCAAAGCGCTTGACGAACTGGCGGCAGACACGGTTTTTCAGGCGGAACAGGAAAAGACCTACGGCACGCGGCTGATACTGGACACGCGCCATCCGATCCGCGCCACCGTTGACCGCAGGGAACACCTGCTGCTTGCCTCGACTGCACCGGGGGCGGATGTGGACCGGGCGTATTCGCTTATAAAGCCCATGGAGAAGGCGTTCATGAACGGCGGCGAGCCCGCCTTCGACAGCAACTGGGGTTATCTGACGAGCACGGTGGTCTACTGCGGCAACGCGTTCTTCGGCTGGTGCCTTATGAACCTTAAGGGCATATGGCAGCTGGAGAGGAACAAGGATATCGTAAAGAACCTGAGCGGTCAGGGCTTCGTGTTAAGGCTGCTGTTCCCGAAGGAAAGTGGGAACCTGCATGTGCTTTACAACAAGCGGCAGCTGGGCGCCGCCCCGGCGGACGTGATAAGGGAACTGGAAAGCAAGGCGGGGGAGCTTTCGGATATGGAAGCGGACTCCCTGGAAGAGCTCATATACGACGACGTGGACGGGTTTACCGACGAAGTGACCAGGGCGCTGGGCGTGATGCTTAACGCGAGACTTATGAGCTACAAGGAACTGCTCAGCCTGTATACGGTGCTCAGAGCGGGGTTGCTTACCGGCTTTATGGACGGCGACTGCGGGCGGCTGGACGCGTTCATACAGAAAATGAGCCCCCGGGCCATATACGAAAATCTGGGCGTTATCGACGAAAGGGAAGAGGAACTCACCCGGGCCGAAAAGGTCAGGAGCGTCATCGCCCAGGAGATCAAGACCAATATTTACTGACGGAGAAACGGATAATGATAGCAAGATGCAACGAGCACGGCAACCGGGCGCTGGAGTACGCCCAGCGGGAAGCTGCCATGATGGGCAGGGCGTACATAGGTACGGAGCACCTGCTTTTGGGCGTGCTGAACGACCCGGGCAAAGCGTCCATTGTGCTGGAAGGAATATCCCTTGAGGATGCCAGAAGCGAGATAATCCAGCTGGTGGGCAAGGGCGACGACAAGGTGGAGCCGGGCAATCTGTCCTACACCATCCGTTCCAAAACCGTGATGGAGGCCAGTGCCCGGGAGGCCAGGGAACTGGGTCAGGATTACATAGATACCGAGCATATCCTTTTGGCGCTCATGCGCGAGAGGGCGGGCGTAGCTGCGCATACGCTGGTAAGGATGGGTATCGACCTCAACAAAGCCCGCGAGGAACTGATAAACGCACTGGGCGGCAAAAAACCCAGGCAGTACGCGGGCATAGACGACAACAGGGCGCAGGGTGGCGGTAAGACGCCCATGCTGGACAAGTATGCCCGGGATCTGGTGCAGGAAGCGCTGGCCGGAAAACTGGATCCGGTCATCGGCCGCGAATCGGAGATGGAGCGCATCATCCAGATACTCTCCCGCCGGACCAAGAACAATCCCGTGCTGATCGGCGAACCCGGCGTGGGCAAAAGCTCCATAGCGGAAGGGCTTGCCCAAAGGATCGCCGAGGGCTGCATCCCGGAAATACTTAACGGCACCCGCATCATGTCCCTGGACATTCCCGGGATGCTGGCGGGTGCGAAGTACCGCGGCGAATTCGAGGAACGCGTCAAGAGCATGATAACCGAGGTCAAGGAAGCCGGCAACATCATCCTCTTCATTGACGAAATGCATACCATGGTAGGCGCGGGCGCCGGAGAAAGCTCAATAGACGCAGCGGCCATAATGAAGCCGGCGCTGTCCAACGGAGACATCCGCTGCATAGGCGCCACGACGCTCAGGGAATACCACAAGTACATAGAGAAGGACGCGGCGCTGGAAAGGCGTTTTCAGCCCGTCAACGTGGGCGAACCCGGGCTGGACGAGAGCATAGAGATCCTTAAAGGCCTGAGGGAAAGGTACGAAAACCACCATCACGTCAAGATCACGGACGACGCGCTGGAAGCGGCGGTGAGGCTGAGCGACAGGTATATCTCGGACCGTTTCCTGCCCGACAAAGCCATAGACCTGGTGGATGAGGCGGCTTCAAGAGTGAGGGTCAGGACGTTCCTTGCTCCGCCGGATATGCTGGAACAGCAGAAAAAGCTGGAGGAACTCGACGAGGAGATCCGCCGGGCGGTATTCGACGAGAACTTCGAGCGGGCGGCAGACCTGAGGGACAGCAAAAAAAACCTGACCAACGAGATGGAAGAACTCAAAAAAGACTGGGAGACCCGCCGTACCCAGAAAGTGGAGACGGTGAACGAGGACGAGATCACCCAGGTCGTCAGTCAGTGGACGGGCATACCCGTGTCCCGCATGACCCAGGACGAGGCGGAGCGGCTCCTAAATATGGAAGAGATACTGCACCGCCGCGTGGTGGGGCAGGATGAAGCGATAAAAGCCGTGAGCAAGGCGGTGCGCAGGGCGCGGGCGGGCCTGAAGGATCCCAGGCGCCCCATAGGCTCGTTCATTTTCCTGGGCCCAACGGGCGTGGGAAAGACGGAGCTTTGCAAGGCGCTGGGCGAAGCGCTGTTCGGGGATGAGGACGCGCTGATACGCGTGGATATGAGCGAGTACATGGAAAAATACTCCGTGTCCCGTCTGATCGGCTCTCCGCCGGGCTATGTGGGCTACGACGAGGGCGGGCAGCTGACAGAACGCGTGAGGCGCAAGCCATACAGCGTGCTGCTGTTCGACGAGGTCGAAAAGGCGCATCCGGATGTGTTCAATATCCTGCTGCAGGTGCTTGAGGACGGACGGCTCACAGACGGCCAGGGCCGTGTGGTAGACTTTAAAAACTGCATAATCGTCATGACTTCCAATGCGGGCGCCCACAAGATAGGCACGCGCAGATCCATGGGGTTCGGCAGCACCACCGACGGGGAAAAGACCTATGAGGACATGAAAGAGACCATTATGGGCGAAGTCAAAAAGCTGTTCAGGCCCGAGTTCGTGAACCGCGTGGACGAGATAATCGTGTTCCACGCCCTGGAGAAAGAGGACATTGACAAGATCGCTCTGCACATGATGAACGACGTGGCCAAGCGCATAAAGGAGCGTGGCATCGAGCTGGAGGTGACCAGCGAGGCGGCTCAGGTGGCGGCAAAGGCGGGATACGATCTGCAGTACGGTGCAAGACCCCTGCGCAGGGCCATCCAAAGGCTGGTGGAAGATGCGCTGAGCGAAGAGATCCTGTCCGGGAATATCCAGCTGGGCCAGAGGGTAAGGATGCTGCCGGATGGCGACAAATTAAGATTCGTGCATACCGAAGTGTGATCGGAGGCGGATATGAAAATCATTGGCAGCGTGTACAAGATCGGCCACGGGCCTTCATCGTCCCATACGGTAGGTCCGTATCGCGCGGCAGTGATGTTCGGGCAGCGCTATCCGGACGCGGATGAGTTCAGGGTCACGCTGTACGGCTCCCTGGCGCTTACGGGCGAGGGCCACTCCACCGCAAAGGCGATAATGTCCGCGCTGCCAAACGCCAAAGTGAAGAGCGACCGCCGCACCAGGAAACTGCCCCATCCGAACACCATGCTGTTTGAGGCGGTGAAGGACGGCCGGGTGATAAAAAGCCAGAAGGTCATGTCGGTAGGCGGCGGACAGGTGAAGCTGGAAGGGGAGAGCTCCCGGGACGAGGACGATATCTACGAATTGGAGAGTTTCGGCGCCATAGCGGAATACTGCCGCGAAAAGGGGCTCACGCTCAACCAGTATATCGCCATGAAGGAGCCTGAACTCAAGGAACACCTGCGGGTGATCTGGCAGGCGATGCGCCGGGAAGTGGAAGAAGGCCTGAAGCGCGAGGGAGAACTGCCCGGTGAACTGCACCTGAAACGGAAGGCGAAGCTGCTCTACGAAAAACGCTGTTACAACGAGAGCGCGGACGTTACCATGAACCGGCTGGTGGCGGCTTATGCCTATGCGGCCAGCGAGCAGAACGCGTCGGAAGCGATCGTCGTGACCGCGCCCACCTGCGGCGCGTGCGGCGTGATACCGGCTGTGTTTTACTACATGCAGAACGACCGGGGCTTTCCGGAGGAGGAGATCCTGGACGCGCTGGCGGTGGCGGGGCTGCTGGGAAACCTGATACGCACCAACGCGTCTATCTCCGGCGCGGAATGCGGCTGCCAGGCGGAGATCGGCTCCGCGTGCTCTATGGCCGCGGGCGGGCTTGCGGCGCTGTACAAGCTCTCCACGGACCAGATCGAGTACGCGGCGGAGATCGCCATGGAGCATAACCTGGGCCTCACCTGCGACCCCATTTGCGGCCTGGTGCAGATACCCTGCATCGAGCGCAACGCGGTCGCCGCAATGAGGGCCATGAGCGCAGTGAATCTGTCCAGATTCCTGTTTCAGACGCGCAAGATATCTTTTGACGAAGTCATTTCCACAATGTACCGTACCGGGAAAGACATGAACGTGAAATACCGCGAGACCTCCCACGGGGGCCTGGCGGAGATGTACCACTCAAAAACGGACGCATAAAGATGACACAGACCAAACAGACCGCTTCGGCGGTCTGTTTTTTTATGCACAGATTTTTCCACAGGCGAAAAAACGAAGCGGTCAGACTGACGAACGGAAGAGGCCGAGCGGGCGGATTTTTATCCACAAAAAAACAAATTTATCCACAAACGCCTCTTGTGGAAAACCATCTATTTTCCGGAATACAATATTTTTTTATGCGATTAACACAGAATTAACATTTTGATGCGTGGAAATACAGGGAAATATCTTCCACAAATGTGGAAATTTGTGGTATAATATTCCACACAAAGAAGGGAGGAGGGAGCTTGATGTCGGAATTCAGCGGTAGAAGTTTTCTGACGGTGGACTCCAAGGGCAGGCTTTTCCTTCCGCAGGGGTACAGAGATCTGCTTGGGGAAAACTTCGTGATTTCCCTGTCGGAGGATCTGAAGACCCCGGCTTTTTATACTGCCCGGGACTGGGAGAAGAAGAGCGAGCTCCTGAGGCGCATCCCGCAAACAGACAGGAGGGCGCACGGGCTGCTCAGGATGATCTTCTCATCCACATTCCCGGATTACAACACCGACGCCCAAGGCCGCGTGCTCATCCCGCAGGCGCTGCGCCAGGCTTACGGCCTGAACGAGGGCAGCGAAGCGGTGCTGGCAGGCGTGGGAGCCACGCTGGAGATCTGGAACGCCCAAGCGTTCAACGCCAGCCTCTCCGCCCTTGACGGCGAAAACGCCGGAGAAGCGCTGGACTACGTATACGACACATATTTTTCCACAGGCATTCAGGTTAGCAAAGGAGACGGGGAAGCATGAGCCAGAGAAGGATAAACGGCCAGGGGACCAGGCCGTATGTCTGGAATGACAGCGTAAGGCGCACCCGTGCCGCGGGCAACAGGATGTCTGCGTCTGCCAGAGCCGCCCGGGAGGCGAAGCTCAGGAAAGAAAGACAGAAGAGGACCATGGCTTTCTGTTCCGTCGCCGTCCTGTTCGTCGGGGTAGTGGTCTGGTTTGCACTGGTGTGGTCCCGCAGCGCGAGTCTGGAGGGACAGCTGGCGGCGGCTGTGGAAAAAAGGCAGGAACTCAGCGAGACCATAGAGCGCAAAAACCTGATACTCGAAAACGAAAAATCCAATCGCGTCATATGCCAGGTCGCCGAGGAGAAGCTGTATATGCAGCGTCCCGCGGCGGTAAAGACGGTAAGCATATACCTGCCTCAGCGCGCAGGCAGCCAGACTGCCGGAAGGTAAGAAAGAGGGACTATGAAACTCAGAGAGCTTGCGGCGGGGCTGCCCTTCCCGTATGAAATAACAGGCGACGAAAACACTGAAATATCGGATGTTTGCACGGACACAAGGAGGCTGACAAAGGGCAGCCTGTTTGTGTGTGTAAAGGGACTTAAGACGGATTCCCATCTGCTTGCGCCGCAGGCCGAGCAGGCGGGCGCCGCCGCGCTGGTGACCGAGAGGAAACTGGACACGGCGCTGCCACAGATCCTGGTAAAGTCCACACGCGAGGCGCTCAGCTACCTGGCGGCAACTTTCTACGGATATCCTGCCAGAGAGCTCAAACTGGTGGGCATAACGGGCACCAAGGGCAAGACCACGACCTCCTTCCTGCTCAAGAGCATACTGGAAGCGGCGGGACACAAGACAGGTCTTATCGGCACCGTATGCGTGCTTATCGGCGACAGGGAGTACGAAGCGGGCCTCACCACGCCCGATCCCATAGAGTTCCAGAAGATACTGTCCCGCATGAGGGAAGCGGGAATTGAATATGTGATAATGGAAGTCTCCGCCCATGCGCTGGACATGCACCGCATAGACGGCACCCGTTTTGAGGCGGCAGCGTTCACCAATCTTTCTCAGGATCACCTGGACTATTTCGTCACGATGGAAAACTACCTTGACGCCAAGCTCAAGATAATCCCCATGACCGACAACATGGTGGTGAACGTGGACGACGCCAGGGTCAGGCATGCGGTCGAAGCGCTGGGCGTAAAGTATCTGCCCGTAGGGATAAGGGAAAAAGCCAACACCTACGCCAAGGGGATCGAAGTGACGGAAACGGGCGTGCGCTTCCTTCTGACATTCCACAAGCGTTTCAAGGAAGAGATCAACCTGCGCCTGAGCGGGTTATTCAACGTATACAACGCGATGACGGCTGCCGCGCTGGCAGATGCGTGCGGCATCGCGCCGGAGCATATCAAAACGGGACTCGAGGCCATATCCAACGTGCCGGGACGGGTCGAACTGCTGGACACGCATACTCCCTACCGGGTGATACTGGACTATGCCCACTCTCCGGACGCGCTGGAAAACGTGCTTAAGTCCTTAAAGCAGTCCACAAAGAGAAAGCTCATAGCTGTGTTCGGCTGCGGCGGCGGCAGGGACAAGACCAAGCGTCCCATCATGGGTGAGATCGGCGGCAGGCTGGCGGATTACAGCATCGTCACCAGCGACAACCCCAGGGACGAGGAGCCCATGGAAATAATAAAGGCGATAGAAGCAGGTATCAGCGCGGTAACGCAGAATTATGAGATAATAGAAAACCGCAGGGAGGCCATACGCCGTGCGCTTACGATGGCGCAGAGCGGCGACACGGTAGTGCTTGCGGGCAAGGGTCACGAGACTTATCAGGAGATCAAAGGCGTAAAGCATCCCTTCGACGAAAAAGAGATAGTCAGGGAACTGCTTAAGGAAATCTGAGCAAGGATATCAAATTATGAGATTATTCGTTATCGCGGCGCTGGCAGCGCTGCTTTGCGCATTATGCGCCCAGTATGTACTTGAGCCTATACTTAAAAGGCTGTCCGCGAGGCAGACGATAAACGAACTGGGACCGCAGAACCATAAATCAAAGCAGGGCGCGCTGACCATGGGCGGCATGGGTTTTCTGCCCGTGGGCGCGCTGCTTACCATACTGTTTTCACTTATCTGGAAGGGCGGCATACCCCTTCCTTTGCTGTTTTCAGTGGTATGCATGCTTTTGTTCGGAGCTATAGGTTTCTATGACGATTACCTGAAGGTCGTGCGTCACAGGAGCGTGGGCCTGAGCGCGAAGCAGAAAATGCTGCTTCAGCTGCTGGCGGCGCTGATAATGACGCTGATCGGGCTTAAGGTCAACATATACGGCGCGAAACTCAGCCTGCCCTTTACGGACACGAAGCTGGACAGCGCGCTGGTGTATCTGCCTCTGACGCTGTTCGCGTTCGTGGCGGTGGACAACTCCGCCAACCTGCTGGACGGCTTGGACGGGCTGTTAAGCTCCAACAGCGTGATCGTGTTCCTTTCAATGACCGTGTTCCTTGCGGCAAACGGGGTAAAGACCGGGAGCGACGCTCTTTTGTCGCTGGCGCTGTTCGCGCTTATAATGGCCTGCGCGCTGATAGGGTTCCTGGTGTACAACACCAACCCCGCGCGCATGTTCATGGGCGACGTGGGGTCGCTGGGCATAGGCGGCGCGATCGCGGGCATGGCGGTCGCAAGCGGCTGTACGCTCATGCTGCCGTTTATGCTGGTGACCATGGTGATATCGAGTCTGAGCGACATACTGCAGCTGCTCTACATGCGCCGCCACAAGGGCCGGAAGCTGTTCAGGATGTCGCCGTACCATCATCACCTGGAACTGGGCGGCATGCCCGAAACGCGCATCGTGGCGGTATACAACGCAGTTACGCTGGCGGGCTGCGCGCTGGCGCTGATATTGTTTTTAAGGGTGTAAAATATGAACAGCTTTCTTGTATGGGGCATGGCGAAAAGCGGAGTCGCCGCGGCGGGTCTGCTGGCCGGGTCAGGCAAACGCGTGATAATAAACGATCTTAAGACTGCCCGGCAGCTGGGCGACAGTCTGGAACCGTTAAAAGGGCTCAGGATCGAAAACCGTCTGGGAGAAAAACCGGAAGGGCTGCTGGAAGGCATCGATACGCTGGTGATCTCTCCCGGTATCCCGGCGGATCATCCCGTGGCGGTTAAAGCGCGGGAAATGGGCATAGAGGTCATAAGCGAGATAGAGCTGGCATATCGTTTCTCAAAGGGGCTGCTGGTAGGCGTAACGGGCACCAACGGCAAGACCACCACGACCACTCTGCTGGGTGAGTTTTTTAAGGCATGGGGCAAACGCACCTTTGTTGTGGGCAACATAGGCGAGCCGTATGCCGCTCACGCGCAGGAGACTGACGAAAACAGCGTGACCGTGTGCGAACTTTCCAGCTTCCAGCTTGAGACCGTGTCCAGCCTGAGACCCGACATTTCGCTGATCCTCAACCTGACCGAGGACCATTTGAACCGCCACATGACCATGGAGAACTACGCCCGCATAAAGGAACGAATCTTTATGAACCAGGCGGGCAACGACGTGTGCGTGCTGAACTATGACGACCCGGTCACGCGGGAAATGGCGAAACGCGTAAACTGCCGAGTACTGTTTTTCTCCAGACGCGAAAAACTCAGTGAAGGCGCGTATGTGAAGGACGGCAAAGCGGTGTTCGCATCGGGCGGCGCCGAAGAAGAAGTAATAGGTACGGAAGAGATACTGCTTCTGGGCACCCACAACCTGGAAAACGTGCTGGCTGCGGTATGCGCGGCAAAGGCTGCGGGGGTCCCCGGGCAGATCATACGCGAAGTGCTCAGAAGCTTTAAGGGCGTCGAGCACAGGATAGAACCCGTGAGGGAGCTGGAAGGAGTCAGGTACATAAACGATTCCAAGGGCACCAATCCGGACAGCACCATAAAAGCCGTGGAAGCCATGACGAGACCGACGGTCATACTGCTGGGCGGCAGTGAAAAGAACTCCGACTACACCCAGATGTGCCGCGTCATAATGGATTCCACGGTCAAATACGCGGTGCTCCTGGGAGATACCGGGGAAAAGATAGGCGAAGCGCTCAGAAAAGCGGGCTTTGACGCCTGCGAGTATGTGGGACACGATTTTGAGAAGGCGATACTGACGGCGAAAAGCCGCGCGCGGGACGGCTGGAACGTGCTTCTGTCACCCGCATGCGCCAGCTTTGACATGTTCAAAGACTTTGAGCACAGGGGCGAGGAATTCAAGCGCATAGTCGGCGAGCTGAAATAAGCGAAAACTGCAGACGACAAACAAATATCGACGACCGGAAACGGGTTGTCGATTTTGTGTCTGAAAGCGAAGGGGAGGGCAATATGGGTAAAACCGCCGAAAGAGACGGACGTACCGCAACAATAGTGATCGTGGCGTGCATAGTGCTTATAGCGGCGCTGCTGCTCATCTACGCGCTCCCCGCCAGCCGGGTCAAGACCGTGCATGTGAGCTATGTGGGCGCCGCGCGGGACAAAGCCGCGGGCATGGGACTGACAGACACGGATTTCGTGCGTGCCAGCAGTGTCACGGGGCAGAAGAGCGGCAGCAAGAGCGAGTGGGAAGACCAGGCAAAGCACGGCGTGGCGTCCCTGGGCTATTTCAAGCTTGACGAGGTCAGATTAAGCGGCAGCAGCGCGAATCTTATAATCAGCGCGAGGACGCCCCTTGCCACCATTTCGACCGCGGGCAAGTATGTGACGCTGGACGAGGACAAATACGTGCTGACCATTTCGGACAGGCTGACAGGCACGGAACCCATAAAGGTGTTCGGCGCGGAGCTGCGGTATCCCGCTCAGGGTGAAGTGACAACCGGCGTAAATTCAAGGCTGGACGACGCGCTAATCATAGCCAAGGTCATCCGCGACAACGGGCTGACCGGCGTGTTTACGGAAATATCCATGCTGGACAACCAGGAAGTAAGGCTCGCTACATATAAAAATGTGCCGGTTAAGATAAACCTGCGGTTTGACGTGGCGACTTCGCTCGACATTGCCAAAAGCATGCTTGACAAGGGCGTGAACGACGGCAGCATAGAGGTCGCGGGTGAGAACGGCTTCCACAAACCGGCTCCGGACTTCTTCCAGTCATCCAACGGCATGTAGAAAAATTATTTGTAATACTTTTGAAATATTTCCATAAAACATATTTACAATTTCTGCCCCGGGGAGTATAATACCCACATAGTGAATAGGGGCACAGGCAGATTTGCCGGGAGAAGCAAACAATAGATGAAGACGAGGGTAGCGGCTATCGAGTTCGGCACCTCGAAAATAGTTACCGTTATTGCCCAAAGCAGCACCAGAAGCAATCATTGTCAGATAGTGAGCTGCGGCAAGGTGAACTATGCCGGATACGGCTCGGGGGACTGGACAGACTGGGATAGTTTAAATAAAGCCATATACAACTCCATTATAGCGGCGCAAAGCGATGCAGGCACGCCTATAAAAGATATATATATCGGCGTTCCCTGCGAATTTATGCATGTAAGGTGCGCCGAGGCCGAGGTGCCCATAAAGGGCGAAAACGGCCGGGTCAGCATAGAAGACATTCAGGCAGTGGAGGACATGGCGGCGGACGTCATGAACTTCAAGGATTCGGACGACTACGTGATCCACCGCTCGCCCGCCTGGTACAGCGTGGACAGAGGCGCCAAGACCATGGAACCCCAGGGCATGAAAGGCAATTACATTTCCGCCAGGGTATCGTTCATAATCGCGAGCGCTGACTTTGTGGACGACATGCGGGACATCATGGGGCACGTGGGCATCACCATAAACGGTTTTCTGTCCCCCGCTTTGGGCGAACAGCTTTTGTCCACCGATCCCGCCGAGCGGGACGCGGGCTGCGTGTTCATAGACGCGGGCATGTACAACACCGAGATCTCCGTGCTCAGGGGCGACGCTATAGTGCATCACGCGGTGCTGCCTGTGGGCGGAAACGACATAACCAGCTACCTTGCGGACGAACTCGAGATCCGTTATGACGAGGCGGAAGAATTGAAGCGCGCGGTCGTGGTGGGGGAAAAGTCCAAATCCACGCTGCTGAATCCCCAGGGGAAGAACAGCGCGTTAAGCCAGTACAAACCCGAGGTAGTGTGCAAGCTGGTGGAGGTCGCGCTGGAAAAGACCGCCAACGTGATAAGAAAGGTGATAGAGAGCGCCAAGAGTGAACTGGCTCTTAAGAGCGTCGTCTACGTGACGGGCGGCGGGCTGGCATGCCTGAGGGGCGCGGCGGATTACCTGGAAAGCTACCTGGGCAGGAAAGTCAAACTGGTGGACGACCTGCCGACAAACAAACTCAAAAGCCCGGAGTACGCCAGTACGCTGGGGCTGGTGGATCTGATATTCGACTCCATAGAGCAGAGATATGACGAACAGCAGACGCTGCCTATGAGAGCTCTGGATACATTCAAGGGACTCTTTTCCAAGAACCGTACCGATGAAGACGAAGAATAGCAAGAAATTATAGTTTAGGGGGATGCCTTGTGCTGCAGTACGATTTTGACACAACCAATTTTGCCTCTATAAAGGTAGTTGGAGTAGGAGGCGCCGGGACCAACGCGGTAAACCGCATGCTGGACAGAGGCCTCAAGGGCGTGGAATTCATAGCGGTGAACACCGACAAGCAGGCGCTGGAGCTTAGCAAAGCGGGCGTAAAGGTCCAGATCGGCGAAAAGCTGACCAAAGGCCTGGGCGCAGGCGCGAATCCGGACATCGGCAAGCGCGCCGCGGAGGAAAGCCGTGAGGAGCTGCTCAACGTCATCCAGGGCGCGGATCTGGTGTTCGTGACCTGCGGTATGGGCGGCGGCACCGGCACCGGCGCGGCTCCCGTGATAGCGGAGATCGCCCGCAACCAGGGCATTCTGACCATAGGCGTAGTGTCCAAGCCTTTCGCTTTTGAAGGCCGTCAGCGCATGAAGAACGCCGAAAAGGGCATTGCGGAGCTTAAGACCAATGTGGATACGCTGGTAGTGGTGCCCAATGAAAAGCTGCTCACCTTCGTTTCCGAAGCTACCACCATGGAAGACGCCTTCCGTGACGCGGACGACATCCTGCGCCAGGGCATACAGGGCATCAGCGACCTTATCGCGCTGCCTGCCATGATCAACCTGGACTTCGCGGACGTCAGGACCGTTATGGAGAGCAAGGGCCTTGCCCACATGGGCATCGGTACCGCCAGGGGCGAGAACCGCATGATAGAAGCGGCGGAAGACGCCATACAGTCTCCCATGCTGGAGACCTCCATCGACGGCGCCAGGAGCGTGCTTATCAACATCACCGGCTCCCAGGATATGACCCTGTTCGAGGTCAACAAGGCCGCCCAGCGCATACAGCAGGCAGCTGACCCCGAGGCCAACATCATCTTCGGCGCGGGCATAGACGACAGCCTGTCCGACGAGGTGCGCATCACCGTTATCGCCACCGGTTTTGAGAAACCCGCCGCTCCCCAGAGGGAGGAAGGTTTCACTGCCCTGAGAAGGCCGCATGCCGTGGACGGCGAAAACAAGCCCCGCACCGGCCTGCAGCAGCCCCTGATGGGTGATGAGGATGTACGCCGGGTAAGAAAGGTCCCGCATCCCGCCGCTGCCGGAGAGAACAGGCCCACACAGCGTCCCGCGGCGCCCAGACCGGGCAGCTCAACCGTGCCCCAGCCGCGCCGTCCGCTGCAGAACACTCATGTTCCCGAGAAGAAAGTTCCCAGGCCTCAGACCGCCGCTCCCAAGAGGGAAGCGCGCAGGGGCTTCCAGGCGGACAGCGTGAACTTCAGCCTGGACGACGAATAATACAGTCTGACCGCATATGGCGGGGGAGGATTCCCTCGCCTATTGTAATGGAGGAAAAACCATGGACATCACCAGGATCGACAGGAATTTTCTGCGGGGCAGCGTATTCGAAGCAAAGGATTTCGAGTGGTATGACGTGCTTGAAAAGCCGTTTGAAATCAGGGGTCTTGCGGTGCATGAGGGAGAAAAGTTCTGCCGTCTGCCCTTGACGCTGCTGCCCAGGCTGTCCGACGGCGTAAACACCCTGGCCTGGCACACCGCGGGCGGACGCGTGCGCTTTGAAACGGATTCGGCAGCGCTGGCGTTCAGGGTCAGAAGCCTGAATACGGGCATGATGAGCCATATGCCGCTGACCGGCAGCGCGGGCATAGACGTGTATTCAGACGGCGTTTTCGTTGCTTCCGTGCGTCCCGCAAACGACAGGGGCGGATATTTCGAAGGCACTGCGAACCTGGGAGAAGGCCTGCATTCGGTGGAGGTGAACCTGCCCCTGTACAACGGTATCACAAACATGTATGTGGGTGTGCCCAGGGGAAAAAGCGTGTCTGCACCCAAAAAGTACGGCATAGACGTGCCCGTGGTGTATTACGGTTCTTCGATCACGCAGGGCGGCTGCGCCTCACGTCCCGGCAACAGTTATCAGGGCTTCATATCCCGCTGGCTGGATTCTGACCACATCAACCTGGGCTTCTCTGGAAATGCCAAGGGGGAAAACGAGATGGCGGAGTATATCGCTTCGCTCAGGATGAGCGCGTTCGTGCTGGACTACGACCACAATGCACCGAACCCGGAACACCTTAAGGCTACTCACGAAAACTTCTTTAAGACGATCCGCGCCGCACAGCCGAAGCTGCCCATAGTGATAGTGTCCAGACCCGACTGGGGACACGACGCGGAAGATGCGAAAAAAAGAAGGGCGGTCTGCCGCCGGACTTATCTGAATGCCCTGAAAGCGGGAGACAAAAACGTGTTTTACGTCAACGGGTACCGGTTGTTTGGCGCAAAGGACAGCGATGCCTGCACCGTAGACGGCACGCATCCCAACGATCTGGGCTTCTACAAGATGGCAAAGACCATATATCCCGTGCTGCGCGCCGCGCTGGAGACGAAAAAATGACCTTTGAGGAATACAACGCACTTTTGAGCCTGATAATGGACACGGCAAAGCTCATGCTGGTCTCAGGCGCGGAGGTCTATAGGGTAGAGGACACTGTGACGCGCTTGGTCTGCGCTTACGGCGGGACCAAGCCCCAGGTCACTGCGGTGCCCTCCAACATAATCGTGACCTGCGAGTTTGAAGGCGTGGAGCACTGTTCCTCGCGCAGGGTATCAGAAAGCGAGACCGACATGGAACTGCTTGACAGGCTCAACAACCTGTCAAGGGAACTGTGCGCCGAAACGCCGGACATTTCCAAAGCCAGGAGCATGTTCGAGGCGGCAGTCACCAAGAAAGAGCGCACGACCCTGCAGCTGTGCCTGATCTATGCGTTCACCAGCGCGGCGTTCACCATGTTTTTCGGCGGCGTGTGGCTGGATGCGCTGGCAAGCATGCTGATCGGCGGCTTGCTGTACTGGGTCAAGCGGGCGATCACTGCCCAGGGCGTCGGAAACAAGGTATTCGTGGTGCTGCTGGGCGGCGCGTTCGCGGCGCTGACGGCTGCGGTGAGCGTGAGGCTGGGTCTCGGCAGGGACGCGGACAAGATCATTATAGGCGTCGTCATGCTGTTGGTGCCGGGTGTTGAGCTGCTCAACGGCTTCAGGGATTTTATATCGGGCGATATACAGGCGGCCGTAATGCATATTTCGGAGGCGCTGTTCCTGGGAATAGTGCTGGCGCTGGGCGCGGCGGGCATGCTCACCGTAGCGGGCAAGATAGGGCTGTAGGTGGTGCCTATGCTGAGTAAATGGATCTTGCCGCTCGTCTGGGCTGCTTCGGGTTCGTTCGGATTCGCGTTTATATACCATATGCGGGGCAAAAAGCTGTGGTACAATGCTTTGGGCGGCGCGATGACATGGCTGGTATATCTGCTGAGCATGGAGACGGGGCTTAACGAAGGCGTATGTTACGCCATCGCCGCGGCTGTGGGTACACTGTATTCCGAGATCATGGCCCGTGCGCTCAAGACGCCGGTGACCACCTTCGTCATCGCCGTAAACATTCCCATGGTGCCCGGCGGCTCGATGTTTTACAGCTTACTGGGGCTGCTGGAGAACCACATAGACGTATTTGTCCAAAAAGGAAAATATGCCCTGGGCGTATCGGTGGCGATAGCCATGGGCATATTCGTGGCGACTATGGCGTTCAGACTGGCGAAAAACGCGTTTTCCCGCAAAAAAGCTTATTGAACTATGGGCATTTCCACGCTTTTGGCCATTTGGACTATCTGGGATTCCAGGGAGATGGTCACGTCGTTTACCAGCTGAGTGACGAACTCGGGCTTCTGCATGGTGCGCACCAGTTCGTCTTCGATGCTCTTGCGCTGTTTTGAAGAAGAAAGGCTGCTTTTCAGGGATGAGCCGACCAGCTTACGCATAAGGCGGGGCAGGTCGGCTTTTCTGACCGCATTGTCCACGGCCTTTTTGCCCACGAAACCGACGATCAGCCCGATAATCGCGCCTGCCAGCAGGCCGACGGGGCCTTCGGTCAGCAGCGCCACGGAGCCGCCTCCGCAGAGCACGGCGGTGACGGAAGCGGAAACTATGTATGTCAGAGTGGAGATGAACCGGTTCTCCATCATTATGTCCATCTTTTCGGGACCCGCCAGGTAATGCACCGCGCTTAAGGACATGGACGACCTGTCCACGCTGTGGGCGCGGCAGATCTCGTCCAGGCGGGGCTGCAGACGACTGAACAGCTGACGGCACCAGTCGCTGACCACGGGTTTCAGTTCCTCGATCCGGTCGAGCGACTTTAGCAGTTTGTCCGTGCCGTCGATTATCGGGGCATCCAATTCGTCTATCGTGCGGATCTCGCCCTTTTTCCATCTGTCCAGCGCGTCCATGACCACGTCGTTGATTATCCGGCCGGACAGGGCGCTGGCCATTGGCACGGTGAGCCAGGACAGAGATTCTTCCACAAGTTTTTTAATCTCTCCGCTTTTGAAGAAAGCGTCTATATCCTCGTAAAAATCACTCAGCCGCTTGTCCACGCGGCCCGCGTAAGCCAGCCCCTTGGCGATGGAGTACTCGGGTTCGGGACACAGCACGATGGTGGCGTCGGGGAATTCCTGGGCGCAGGCGGTCTTGAAAAAGCCCATGCGTGACGCGCCGCCGGTAAGTATCACCAGTTCCGGCGGATTCTCGCTCGTAGCCAGCCGGGCGTGCCGCATAAGGTCGCTTAAACACTCCTGGAAGGTGGCGCCGTGCAGCTCGTCCATGGGCGTGGATATGATATTGAGCATCTTTTCCTCGTCCAGCTCGAACTTGAGTTTAACGGGTTCGTCGTAGTATATGGTCTCCGACGCTACGCAGGGAGTGGTCTGCCAGCGGGCCTCGTCGAGGAAATACTGCTCTTTCAGCCGCCTGGCGCCGATCTCGCAGCGGTTTTTCCAGGAAGCGGATTCCTGGAACACGCTCAGTATCTCGTCTTTCCGGGGGCTTTTGCTGACTGCCTTTTCCAGCATGCACGCCTCTATGAGGCCGCCGCCCAGGGATACGTCCCCGAAAGTGCCGATGTCGGACTCCCTGCCGTTGATTATGTAGGCAAAATCGGTGGTGGAGGAACCGATGTCTATTATGAGCGCGTTTTTGCTGAGCAGTTCCGGCGCGACGGACAGGCTGTGGGAGTAACGGGCGTAAAAGAACGCCGCGCGGCTCTCGGACACTATATGCACGTTTGAAAAGCCCGCCTTGCGCATTATTTCGGCGTAGCGTTCCCTGTCGTTGGGTTTCCAGCCGGCTGGGCAGCCCACGGTCACGTACGTTTCCTTGCCGAACAGCTCCGGGTCTTCCTTTTCCAGGGCGGCTTTTATGCCGTAGGCGAAGCGTTCGATGTCCCTTTCCGCGTCCAGAGTGGTAAGGTAGCGGCTTTTGAAGCGGCTCCGCAGGTGCACGACCCTGGGGTCGAGCAGGGCTTCTTCGCCGACCTTGACTGTGGTAGAGCTCATGCCCACCACGGATATTATGCTTCCCTGCCCGTTTATCGGCAGGATGACGGGCTCTATAACACTGTTTTCTTCCAGCAGCGCGACGCAGCTTTCCCCGTCGCCTATGTCTATACCGATGTAGCGCATTGCACTTCTCCGTTCTCGGCGATATTGAGTATGGCCATGCCCTTGGCTACCAGCTGCCCCTCCTTGACCACGGCGGGCACTATCGTGCGCGTCTCGCGCTTGGTGGGCATCACGTCAAACAGGGCCTGATTGTCCTGAGTATATTCGAGGAAGTCGTAGCCCTTGCTTATTGACAGCGTGGTGATGGCGGTCATCAGTTCGTCCGGCACACTGGACGGGTCTTCACGCTTGAGGCTTGCGGCAAGGGTGATGATCCTGAGCATGGAATCGTCACCGTCGGTGTTTTCGGTGGGTATGGACAAAAACGCGTCAAGATCCCGGTCTATGGCCTGCATGCGCCGCTCGGCAAGGGACAAAAGCGCGTTCATGTCCACCGATTCGGCGGCAGTGACCTGAGCGTCTTTGCGGGGCAGGAAGTAAGCGACCAGCCCCAGCGCGGCGGAAACGATCACGAACAGCGCCCAGACGATCTTCTTTTCCTGCCACATCATGTATACTGCAGCCAGGGCTATAAGCACGCTCAGTGCGGCGAAAAGCAGATTGACGGTAAACAGCTTGCCCTTCTGCCGTCTGAGCTGCGGGGGATTCAGCGTGTCGAAAGCGGATATCATGCCGCCTTCGTGGGAAAACAGTATGCTGCCCAGCTGCTTGGCGTTGGACGTGGGCAGCTGGGAAAGCGTGAGAGCCTGGGTCTCGCTTATCATGCCGTTCAACGTTTGCGCCGCTTCGCTGGGCGGCAGGGTGTCGGCTATGCGGCTGCTTTCCCTAAGCGCTCTGAAATGCTCTGATGCAAGTGCCATTTTTATACTCCGTTATCATGCGCCGGAAACGGCGCGGTCATTACAACTACCCAACTATATTATACCACATTTCGTATTCCGTTTCAACCTTGGGGCTAAGGGGAGCTTCGTCATCGTGACAGGTTTGCCGGCAAGGGAAATGCCTGATACGGATAAAGCCCGAAACCGGAGTTTCGGGCTTTATGTAAGTCTTTTGTATTTCTCAAAATATAAAAGGGCTTGCGGATCAGCACGCTTCGCCTTTGAGCAGTTCGTCGCTTACCTTGTCAACGCCCGCGCCGACAAGCGCGGCGCTGCGGGGAGCGGCAGCAAGGCTTGCCGCGAGGGAATTGACTTCGTCCAAGGTCACCTTTTTGAAGCCCGCGCTCATCTCTTCCAGCGACAGGGTCTGGTCAAGCATCAGCAGCCGCCGTCCTGCGAGTTTCATGCGGGCGGAAGACTGTTCCATGCCCATTATGAGCTGGGACAGGGTCTGCTGCTTGGCCATCTCGAATTCCTGGGAAGTAACTCCCTTTTCGGCGATTAGCCGGATCTCGGCGTTCAGCAGTTTTACGACTTCGCCGGCGTTGTTCGGGCTCGCTCCCGCGTACAGGAAGAACATGCCCGCGGGGAGGGTGGAGCCTATGGAAGAGTACACGCTGTAGGCGAGACCGCGCTCTTCGCGGATAGTCTGGAACAGCCTGCTGGACTGGCTGCCGCCCAGGATCGACGAGAGGATGCTCCAGGCGTAGTTGTTTTTGTCGCCTGCCTTTGGGCCGGGGAAGCCGATGCAGATGTGGATCTGCTCGATATCCTTGCCCTTGCGCAGTATCCGGGGAGCGGCTTTGGGCGCGCGGAACACCGGGCGTTTTTTGCCAAGGGGCTGCCACGCTCCGTACAGGCTGTTTGCCTGGGCGATGAAAGCGTCCCAGTCGTAGTTGCCGGCGATCGCCAGCACCGCGCCTTCGGGACGGTAGCGCCCGGCCATGTAATCGGTTATGTCCTCCCTGGAAAAGCTCTTCACGTTCCGCGCGGAGCCGAGCACGGGGCGGCTTAAGCGGGAAGAGGGGAACTGTGCCTGGTTAAGCAGCTCGAACACCAGGTCATCGGGCGTGTCTTCCGCCATGGAGATCTCTTCGAGCACCACGCCTTTTTCCTTTTCGATGTCCTCGGGGTCGAGACGGGAATTCAGCACCAGGTCGGAGATCATGTCCATCGCCAGCGGGATATGCTCAGTGAGCACGCGGGTGTAGAAACAGGTGTTTTCCACGTCCGTGAACGCGTTCAACAGCCCGCCTACCGCGTCCATTTCCTGAGCGATCTGTTTTGCGGAGCGCTTATAAGTGCCCTTGAACAGCATATGCTCGATAAAATGGCTGATGCCGTTTTGCTGCCTGGTCTCGTATATGCTGCCGCTGTCTACCCAGAGCCCCAAAGAAGCGGTGCGTATTCCGGGCATGGGCACGCCGATTATCCTCAGTCCGTTGTCAAGTGTAAAGCGCTGAAACTCCATTTTACCTCCGATAATACTAAAGACAGCCGCGTGAACGGCTGCCTTTATCAGAAATCCGGTTTATTCCCTGCGGCCGCCGTTTCGGGAATCCCTGCGGGGAGCGGGACGGCGCACGGGCATGGCATCGTTGTCGTAAACGATGTCGTTCCTGACCAGGTTGATGCGGCCCTGAGAGTCGATCTCGGCCACGCGGCATTCCAGGGTGTCGCCGATGTTGACCACGTCTTCGACCTTCTCAACGCGCTTGTTGTCCAGCTTGGAGATGTGGATCATGCCGTCTTTGCCGGGAGCGTCCTCCACGCAGGCACCGCATGACATGATGCGTGCGACCTTGCCGGTGAACACGTCGCCCACCCTGAGCTCGCGGGCGATGCCCTCGATCATGCCCTTG
>JAEEGL017227516.1_pt1 | contig 25160 bp, 13 predicted proteins | sample 9134231 | NCBI WGS metagenome assembly JAEEGL01 (sample SAMN16246548, study PRJNA631951) | gut metagenome | biome: gut microbiome; feature: rumen; material: fiber-attached | host: Bos | place: Iran: Karaj | collected 2018-10 | reverse complement strand
GCCATGCACATCATAGACTATATTATTGTATTACTGTCAATTCTGGCAGCCATAGGGGTTGGTGTCTGGTTTGCTCATAAGCAGAAGGATACGTCGCAGTACTTTGCCGGAGGCGGGAAGATACCCGCCTGGGCAGTCGGCATCAGCATCTTCGCCACACTTATCAGCAGCGTGACCTTTCTGGCCTACCCGGGCGCTGCCTATGCTGACAACTGGATATTGCTGGTGCAGGGGCTGATGGTCCCCATCGTCTTACTGACACTCGTCGGCATCATCGTGCCCTTGTTCCGAAAGGTCATCCGACTGTCTACCTACGAGTATTTCGAGCGCCGCTTCGGACTCTTTGCGCGCCTCTACTCGTCGTTCGCCTTTACCTTGGGACATTTCTCTAAGGCAGGCACCGTTTTCTTCCTTGTGTCAATGGCACTCGCCACGTTCCTGAACCTTAACATCTACAGCATTGTGCTGATTTTGGGCATCACCATCATCATTCTGACGTTGTTCGGCGGTATGGAGGCCATTGTGTGGATGGATGTGGCCCAGGGCTTCCTGCTCATCGGAGGAGGCTTCATCTGCATCCTCATCCTTTTGTTCGGTATCGAGGGCGGTCCTGCAGAGACCTTTCGCATTGCTTCGGAGTACAACAAGATCTCTTTTGGCCCCTACGACTGGGACCTCTCGCAGCTAACGTTCCTTGTGATGGTGCTGAATGGCATCTTCTATGCCTTGCAGAAGTACGGCACAGACCAAACAATTGTACAGCGCTATCTTGCTGCCAAGAGCGACAAGGAAGCAAAGAAAGCTGCATACATCGGTGTGCTGATGTCGGTACCCATCTGGGCATTGTTCATGTTCATTGGTACGGCACTCTTTGCCTACTACCATGCACAAGGGGCACCGCTTCTGCCTGAGGGCATCAAAGCCGACGAGGTCTTCCCCTATTTCATCGCCCACGAACTGCCTGTCGGCATTCGTGGTCTGATTATCGCAGCCCTGGCTGCAGCAGCCATCTCATCACTGGACTCTGACTTGAATTGTCTTTCGGCCATTGCCGTACAAGACTACTATTTGCGTTTCCGTCCCAAGGCTTCCGATGCTGAACAGCTGCACTTTGGGCGATGGATGGTGTTTGTTTCCGGAGTAGGCGCCATTGGCGTGGCCTGCCTCTATATCTCGTGGGGTGGTGAAGGCGTGCTCGGAGCGTTGTTTTCGCTCTACGCCATCTTCTCAGCAGGCATTGTGGGAATCTTCATACTGGGCTTGTTCAGCCGCAGGGCAAACCGCCAGGGCCTTTATATCGGCATTGTTGCCGCTGTGCTCTACACTGCCTACGCCGTACTCACTTCTACTAAGGTCGACATTTATGGAACAGGTGTCAAGGAAACACTGCTCGACCTGGGCGACTGGAACTTCACGCACCATAAATACATGCTGGGCGTTTACTCGCACCTGATTGTCCTTCTGGTGGGCTATGTCGCCAGCTTCTTCTTCAAGACCCCGCTAGCCGACAAAGATTTGACTATTTGGGGCTACTTGGAGGAACGTAGGAAACAGCAGTAACTCTTGGGACATAAAACAATCAGGCGGGCACCATAACAAGTGTCCGCCTGATTTTATGAGAGGTATTTCCTTTTATTCAACAGTGCAATAGATGTTGTCGGAATTCTTACGTGTCGGATAGAGCTTGATAGTCGTACCCACTACGCTGAGGTTGTCACCATTGGCCCACAGGTTGTCTGTGGTACCACCGAGGTTGATGTCCCAAGAGTTGTTAGTTGTAAACTTCCAACCATTGGCGTTCACGCCTGCACCAGTGATGACGTAGCAGAAGTTTTCGGCATCCCATGTCATCTGCTGGGCATCGTCAGCAGCATTCCAGCCGTTGAAGTCACCCACGAGGTTCATGTTGGTGATGCGGACGGCGCTGATGCTCATGGTACTCATGTCGAGCGTGACATAGTAGACACCTTCGCCGGCAGTTGCACTGAAGTTACCACCACCACCTACACCGAAGTCACCTGAGATACCGCCTGTCATCATGTCGGCATTGATTTGGGAATCCCAGTCTCCAGGTACCTTCTGGAACTTGAACTCATTGCCCCAGCCATTCGGGTCAGCGCAATAGAGGTAGCCCGTGTAGATTCCACTCTCGTCAGTCAGGGCCAGCTTCTGCTCTGCATTGGCCCAACCATCAGTAGCACCAATGAAGTAGATGTACGGGTCGAAGTTCAACGGCGTGATCTCGTACGTCATGTCGAGGGCATTGATGGTGAAGCGATAGAACTTAGCCGAGCCGTCAACATGGAACGAGTGATCGCCTCCAAGATTGTAGCGACGGTCGAAGCTACCGCTGAGGTCCTCACTGGCTCCAGTCGTGCCAAAGAGCTGTGTCCAGTCACCTGCATCGATGGCATCAAGAGCTTCGGCATCACCGAAGGCGAACCACAGTTCGCTGCCACCAGTCAGCACGTACGTGAAGTAGGGATCTTCGAAGGCATCCTTATCACTGTGCGAGAATTTCTGGCTCTTGTCGTTGCCCCAAGCGCCATTACCACCTACGAGATAGTAAGCATCAGCAATGCTGACCGACTCGACGGTAAAGGTGCACTCCATCATGTTGATGGTGACGCGGATCTTCTTGGCACCGGCAGGTACCATGAATGAGTTGTCACCACCTAGTTCGGTACGACGGGCCAGCTTACCGAAGGTAGCTGTATTATCGCCACCGACAATACCGTACAGCTGACTCCAGTCTCCTGCAGCGATAGCGTCGCAAGCCGTGTCGTCGCCGATGGCAAACCAAGTGTCGCCGTCAGTAGCGTCGAAGGTTACGGTGAAGATAGGATCAACGTAAACATCTTCCTCGCTATGTTCGAATTTGAGCGTACGGTTGATAGCAGAGCCCTGCCAGTCGTTCGGACCACCAATGATGTAATAGGCAGGAGCGATAGTCAGCTTGTTCAGCGGCGTGAACGTTACACTATGACTATCGAAATAGTTAGCTCCAGGCTCTCCGATGATGGCTACAGCTTCGTCTTTCGTCACTGTATATAATATGGTGCGCACATAGAGCTCCGTAGTAGCGGGATTCTTCGTGATGACTGCGAAGTAGGCGTCCTGCAGTTCACTGGGCTGGATGCTGATGACGTTTGTCTCTGCCATACTATTGGCATCCAAAGAAAAAGACTCAGCAAAGTCGGCATCGCGCGAGAATTCCACTTCTGCCTTCAGGATGGTGTTGGCAGGCATGGCACCTTCGCGGACAGTTGCTACGCCAATGGGAATAGCCTTCTCCTCCAAGGTTGACTCGTCAAAATAGTCGGAAATTTTGATGGCAGTCGGTTCCGAGCTGCGGGTTACACTGACATCACTCACAGCCAGCGGGCTCTCCGGATAATAGGTCTGAGGGCCTGCCTCAGGGTCGTAGTTGTCCTTACTACAACCTATCAGGGCGGCACTCAGGAGAGCCATCATATATAAACTTAACTTTTTCATATTCTTTAGCTTTAAATCTATTATACGAAGATATTATTACAAGATAACAAACTTAACGGTCTTCTGGTTCAGGTCGACGGTCATCTCTACCGTACCACCAATGAAGCCGGAGAAGAGCCAGGTACCCTTGGCCTTGTCGGTAAGGATAGTGCCCTCATAGACGTTGCCAGCGAAGCTGCTAGGAACACCAGAGTCGTCCTTCTGCGGACCCATAGAGTCATCGTCCCAACCGGTCAGGGCCTTGTAGAAGCGGAACTGCAGGTCGCCGGCAGGCAGTTCGAATGTTCCGTGGAACACGTTGCTGCCAATCTCGTCGGCATTCTCGAACAGGCGCCAAGCAGAATAGTGCTCAAGGTTACCCTGATTAGGCGTCTGCCAGTCTGTGCAGTTACCAACAAGATAGATGTAAGCCGGACTCTTGATGGCGCAGTAGGCAGCCATGTGCTTGAAGGTGGCATAGTTGCTTGAAACGATACCTGTGCCAGGAATCTCTGTGTTGACTGATGTCTGGATGTTGGCATAGATACGCAGGGCTATCTCGCGGAAGCCCATGTCAACGTAGCTGTCAGTGTCTTTGAAACCATCAATCTCACAGATGGCCTGTGCAATCTCCTCGCCGTTGATATTTGCATTGCAAACGGTGTAAGGGGTAGCCAGATACTTAGGAGCACCGTCCTTTTCGTTCCATTTCACATTGCCGTTCTCTACGAGACCTACCTGTACCTGATAAGTGGCAAAGGCATTGTAGCCGTAGTCAGGCTGTGACCAAGTAAGATTCACCCTGTTGCTGGCTGACAGCTGGATGTACTGGTCAGCCAGAGGCGATTCGTTAATGGTAAATGTTGTCGGCGACTTGATGGTGGGGTTGGCGTCATTGTCTGTCGAACAGGAAGTTAACATTGCAACGCCTCCCAATAGCATCAGCGCAAATGAAAATATCTTTTTCATATTACTTGTGTCTTTTTAGTAATGAGAAGTTTAATTATTCACCATAGCCCGTGTTCTGTTTCAGATTGCTGTTCGTTGCACGCTCTGTAGTCGGAATCGGGAAGAGGTTGCGATAGGCATCAAACTTACCACCCTCCTGTACGCCGGCCTTCCACTGCCAAGTGTAAGAACTGCCGCCATAGAATCCGAAACGGATGAGGTCGGTACGACGCAGACCCTCGAAATAGAGCTCGCGTGAACGTTCGTCGCAGATCTCCTTCAGTGTATAGGTGTTGCGCAGATCGCTGTTGTTGGCACGCTCGCGCAGCACGTTAATAAGGCGTGTACCTTCAGCCAGCGTGGTAGTAGAGCCAGCTTCGCGGGCCTCTGCCTCAGCATAGGTGAGGTAAGCCTCAGCCAGACGCATCAGGATGATGTCGTTGTCGTTGTGAGTTGTGTTAGACACGGCACCACCGTCGGAACGCTGTGTGGTGTACTTCGTGGTGGCAAAACCATCGGTAAAGGTAGCAACGTCGTCATTGGTCCACTTGCGGTCTTTGAGTCCCAAGGGCTTGCCATTGGCATCATAAGCCCGATTACCATTCTCATCAAACTTGTTGCCCTTGGCATTGTCGCCGTAGAAGAGGGCACGGTCATCACCGGCAGCAGCCACGATAGTCTCAGTATCCCACATATCCAGCGTCTCCAGTTTGCTGGTGCTGATAAACTTCTCTAACAGGTCGACACGTGTACGGTTACCGCCCCAGGCCTGGTTGGTGAGCTGAGGATACTCGTCCTTCATGTAGCCGTCCCAGCTGGCGGCGAACAAGAAGGTAGAAGCACCCCAAGAGGCTGTCGTTGCACCATCGAGAGTGAAGGCGAAGACCGACTCGTCATAGGCACCTGAACTGTCATTGTCGGCCATGAACAGCATCTGGTAAGCAGACCACTTGCCGTTGGCACTCTTGTGTGCGATAGGATCGTCACCCATCCAGATGGAACGTCCAGACTCCTTGATAACCTTATCTGCATAATACTTGGCCTTGTCCCACTGAGGTGTGCCTGTGTACTTTTCAGCATTCAGGTAGAGACGGGCCAGCAGCATCCACGCTGCACTCTGGTCAGCGCGTCCATAGTTGGCGTCACCCTTCTTGCGAACAGAGGGAGCCAGCATGCCGTCCATATTCTGCTCCAACTCATTGACAATCCACGCAAAGAGTTCAGGACTCTTCTTCTGGACAGGAGTCTCACCCACCGTCTCAGAGAATGACGGGTTGCCGAAGTTGTCAAGCAGGAAGTAATAGTAGAGTGCACGGATGAAGTGTACCTCTGCCGTCATAGAAGCATCGTAGTCTGCGCAATCCTTCAGGTACTGGGTGCAAATGCTTGCACCGAAGCACAGGCGCCAATACAAACCGTACAGGCTCTCGTTAGCAGGGGTAAAGGTGTTGAAGTCGTATTCTGCAATACCCTTATCGGTCCAGCCGCAGATGGCCTCGTCAGTGCTCAGCTCGTTAGCATTCCACAACAGACGGTAGCAAACCGAAAGACCTGCGTCGCCAAGGTCCAGCTCAGACTCGCCAGGGGCAAATCCCTCTAAGACGAACTCAGCATAGCACTTGTTGAAAAGGCTCTGGGCGTTGGGATTCTCGTAGCTATTGGGGTCGATATTATCCACATCCAAGTCCTTGACGCAAGAACTCAATCCCAGAGTCAGCACGACAGCCGCAATGGGCAGTATGTTCTTAAAATATCTCAAGTTCATAATAGTACTATATTAAAAGTTAGAAATTCAAGTTCAGACCCAGAAGAATTGTCAGCGGGCGCGGATAGATGTTCTTGTCAATAGAGTAGGTGGGATCCTTAAACTCAATTTCCGGATCCATGCCCTTGTACTTGGTAATCGTGAAGACATTAGTTGCACTGATGTAAACACGGCCACTCAGATAGTCATCTGGCGTCTTGAAGCTGTAACCCAAGGTAATATTGTCACACTTCAGGAACGAAGCGTTCTCTACGAAATAGTCGGTAAGAGCATCATAGATCTTATCTGAATTTCTGTAGTTGACCTCGTAGGCGTAAGGCATCGAGTTACTCATATATCCTGTACCTGTTCCGATATACTCCAAAGAGCGGTGACCCATCTTGATCTGGTTAAACACATAGTTGCCGATGCTGGCGCGCAGACCAAAGCCGAAGTCCCAGTTCTTGTACTGTACACGAGAGCTCAGGCCGAAGAGCCAAGGAGCAATGGCCGACTTGTAATAGTAACGGTCCTGACGGTCAATCATACCGTCACCGTTGCGGTCGACAACAGCACCCTGGATGGGCTTGCCAGCTGCGTCGTATACCTGCTGGTAAACCCAGAAGGCTCCCATAGGCTGACCCTCTTGATAGCACAGTCCCATGTTACCAGTACCCAGACCAACGTCACCAAACTCAATGGGCTGTCCGTCGCCACCTAATTCCTTTACCGTATTCTTATTATAAGTAGCATTGGCGCTGACTTCCCATTGCCAGGTCTCGTTCTGAATGGGACGAACGGTAAGGGCAGCCTCGAAACCGGTGTTCTCCATAGAACCCACATTCTTCATGATGGTGTTACCGAAGTTTGACATAGCAGCAACAGGTGCTTTCATCAACATGTCAGTAGTCTTGCGATGGTAAACGTCAAAGCTACCAGTAATACGGTTGTTGAACAAACCGAAGTCAATACCTGCATTGTAGGTGGTTGTTGTCTCCCAGGTCAGGTCCTCGTTATAACCTTGAGGAATATACTGGTAACCATCACCGACGACAGGATACAACGCCTGAGTGCTGGTAGGCTGCTTGTAAGATGCCATATATGAGTAATCGCCAATACCTTCCTGCTGACCTGTCTTACCCCAGCCGAGACGGAGTTTCAGCTCGCTGATGGCCTTGACGTTTTTAAGGAAGGGCTCCTCGTTAATCTTCCAACCTAACGCAACAGAAGGGAAGTAGCCCCATTTATGACCTTTCTTGAAACGTGAAGAACCGTCAGCACGCAGCGTTGCAGTAAGCATATAGCGGTCGAAGGCAATATAGTTCATACGTCCATAGAACGATACGAGGTAGTGCTCTGATTTCCACTCTGAGTTCTGCTCGTTGTACTTCTGCCCTACAGAGGCACTCGTTGAAGGATACAGGCCGTATTCGTTCTTGTCGCCCCAGTACTTCTCATGTCTCCACTCATAACCGCCCATGATGTCAAAATGCTGCGTCTTGGAGAAGTCCTTGTAGTACTGCAGGTAAGCAGTATAGTTGAGATTATACTTATGTTCCTTTTCAGTCTTATGGTAACCGTAGTAGAAGTTGTCCGGTCCCCAAGGCTCCTGATCCTGTTTCTGCTTACCATTGGCCCAGTCGCCACTGAAGTTCATGTGGATACGGAGATCCTCAAAACCATGAATCTGATAATCGACCTCCACATTTCCCTGATAGTCGAAGGAGTTGGCACGGTCGTCGTTGGATGTCAACTGTGACAGGGGGTTAGACTGTGCCAGTGCTATCTTGCCGTAGGGCCACTTGTCATCGCCGTATGAACCCGACTCTGTCCACTGGTAGTAGTGGTTGAAGTTGTCGTACTTGGTGTTGTAGTTGTATACCGGCTGTGTGGGGTCGAAGCTCACTGCGTTGCCGATAGCGCCTGTATTGGCGTAATTGGTATGAGCATACATGAACTTACCGTTGATATTGAACTTCAAATGGTCGTCCAAGAACGAAGGATTGAGGTTGACGCTGGCCGTTGCACGCTTGAAGTCGGAGGTCTTGACGATACCCTGCTGGTCGGTGAAACCGGCACTAACGCGATAAGGCATATTCTTCAGACCGCCCGAAACAGTAATGTTGTGGTCGTAGCTGATAGCCGTCTGGTAGATTTGCTTCTGCCAGTCGGTGTTAGCATTACCCAGGAGCGCATAACGGCCGGAATCCTCACCGTAGAGCTCCTTGACGAGCGTACGATACTGGTTGCCGTCCAGTACGTCCATGTACTTCTTGATAAAGGAAGCTGACACCGTACCATTGTAGCTGACCTTAGCCTTCTGATTCTTACGTCCCTTCTTCGTGGTAATGATAATCACACCGTTAGAACCGCGGCTACCATAGATGGCGGTAGCTGAGGCATCCTTCAGCACGGTGAAACTCTCGATGTCGTTCGGGTTGACCATTGACAGGGGATTGGAAAGACCCTTTACACCCTGATTGTCCATTGCCAAACCGTCGATAACGATTAGCGGGGCGTTACCTGCCTGATTGAACGATGCACCACCACGAATGCGGATGGTTGCATCTGCACCTGGAGCACCAGAAGCTGACGTTACATTGACACCAGCAATTTTACCCTGGATCATGTCCTGGGCGGTGGTAATGATACCATGGTTCTTCTCGTCAGGCTTGATAGCCGTTACGGAACCCGTCAAGTCTGTCTTGCGTGCGACACCATAACCGATGACCACCACATTCTCCAGCATTGTAGCGTCTTCCTGTAAAGTGACCTCTACAGCGGGAGCAGCCTTTACGGTTGCAGTTTGATAGCCGACGTAGCTGACGCTGATGTCGGCACCCTGATTGGCTTTCAAGGCAAAGTTACCATCGAAGTCAGTGACGGTAGCGGTCTGTGTTCCTGCTACACGCACGGTGGCGCCGATGATAGGTTCACCCAGAGCATCCTTAACATGTCCTTTGACGTCAATCTGCGCAAAGGCTCCTACCGATAGGAACAGTCCCAGGAAGAGGACCAGTAGCCTAAACGGAATCTTAATGTTTACCTGCTTCATCATTAAATTTTTAAAGATTAGTATACAATTCTAAGTTCTCACGTGCATTAATAGTTTCGCTATTTTTAGCAAAGTTGATGCAAAGATAGGAATTATTCTGATTCGTTAATACTTTTTTTCAATTAAATTCGTTATAAAGTCAATGCAAACGTTTGCGCAGTCCAATTTCTAAAATAAGTCAAACGCGAGGACATCGTAACGAAGTTTTAGGTAACTTTGCAGCTGAATAAGGAGACAGGCTCAAGAACAAAGAAGCAACTCTTCAGTAACTACCAACCTCAATGAGAGAAAAGACGCCATTGACAATGAAGGACATAGCCCGCGAGTTCGGAATCTCGGTGGCTACTGTCTCGCGTGCGTTGAAGGACTCTCCCCGTATTTCTGCTGAACGGCGTGCCGCCATCCAACAGTATGCCCGTGAGCACAACTTCACGCCTAACGTCATAGCCGAGTCACTGCGTTTTTCACGGGTGCAGCCCATCAAGGTCATCGGCGTCATCATACCAGAGTTCACGCACTTCTACTTCTCTTCTGTACTGGCTGGCATCGAGGAGGAAGCCTCCTCGCGCGGCTACCGTATCATGATAGCTCAGAGCAACGAGCAGTACGAGCGCGAGGTGCGTATCTGTCAGTCGTTCTATGAGAACAAGGTCTGCGGCATCATCGTCAGCCAGGCCAAGGACACGCAGCAGTACGACCACTTCCAGCGCCTTATCGACGAGGGTGTGCCTCTGGTCTTCTATGACAGAATATGTACGGGCGTTAACGCGAGCCGCGTTGTCGTCGACGACTATATGGGCGCCTTCAATGCTGTCAGCCACCTCATTGAAACCGGCTGTAAGCGTATCGCCTACTATGGGTCGGCCTTTACCCTCGAGATCTCTAAGAACCGGTTTAACGGCTATAAGGATGCTCTGCTCAAGCATGGTCTGCCCTATGACGAGTCGCTGACGCGCATCTGCGACAACCGTGCTGACGCTGAAGCTGTCACCCCTGAGCTCCTGCAGGGCGACACCATCCCCGATGCTTTCTTTGCCATCAACGACGACACGGCTATCGGCATCCTCTATACCGCCAAGCGCATGGGCTTCAAGGTACCCCAGGACATTAGCATCTGCGGCTTCACCAACGGTCAGCGTGCCGTTTCCTGCGACCCCATGCTGACGACGGTCGAGCAGCGTGGCCTGAAGGTGGGCGAGGAGGCTGCCGACATCCTTATTGGTCACGTCGAAGGCACCATCCCCCTTGACAAGGCCGAGCGTCGCATCGTTCGTACTCGCCTCATCATTCGCGGAACGACAAAATAAACAAATATAGTAGTATGAAGCAAAAACCGAATTTACCTTTTTGGAGTTTGTGGAATCTGAGCTTCGGATTCTTTGGCGTACAGATTGCCTATGCCCTGCAGTCTGCCAACATCTCGCGCATCTTCCGCACGTTGGGAGCCGACCCCCACGACCTTAGTTTCTTCTGGATATTGCCGCCGCTGATGGGCATCCTTGTGCAGCCTGTCGTCGGCACGCTGTCCGACAGGACGTGGACCCGCTGGGGCCGTCGCATTCCCTACCTCTTCGTAGGCGCTTTAGTCGCTGTCGCCGTCATGTGTCTGTTGCCTAACGCAGGTTCCCTGCACATGGCCGTCTCGGCAGCACTCATCTTCGGCCTCATCGCCCTCATGCTTCTCGACACCTCGCTCAACATGGCCATGCAGCCCTTCAAGATGATGGTTGGCGACATGGTCAACGAGCAACAGAAGGCCGAAGCCTACAGCATCCAGTCGTTTCTTTGCAATGCCGGCTCCGTCATCGGCTTCATCTTCCCCTTCGTCCTGACTTGGATAGGCGTGAAGAACGTCGCCGCTGAGGGTGTCGTGCCTGACAGCGTCATCTGGTCTTTCTATGGCGGTGCTGCCATCCTTATTCTTTGTGTCCTCTATACCACTGCCAAGGTCAGGGAGTGGACGCCTGAGGAGTTTGCCGAGTACAACGGTGTCGCCGAGGAGAAGGAAGGTGCCAGGGACTCCGCCAACTGGTTTGTGCTGCTCAAGAACGCACCCAACACTTTCTGGAAGGTCGGACTGGTACAGTTCTTCTGCTGGGCAGCTTTCCTCTATATGTGGAGCTACGTCGTCGATGCCGTCTCCGAGACCGTCTGGGGCACCACCGACCCCACCTCCGAGGCCTACCAGGCTGCTGGCAACTGGACTGGTGTGCTCTATGCCATCCAGGCCGTTGGCTCTGTGCTCTGGGCTACCATTCTGCCGCGTTTTAAGAATATGAAGCTGGCCTACGCTAGCAGTCTTGTCATCGGTGGCATTGGCTTTGCCCTCATCCCCTTTGTACCCAACGAGTACGGCCAGGTTGTCCCCTTCCTGTTCATCGGCTGTGCCTGGGCTGCCATGCTCGCCATGCCCTTCACCTTTGTCACCAATGCCCTCGAGGGCTACGGACACATGGGCGCCTATCTTGGCCTGTTCAACGGCACCATCTGCCTGCCCCAGATTGTGGCAGCCCTCTGTGGTGGTACCATCTTCACGCTCGTCGGCGGCCATCAGTCCACTATGATGATTGTCTCCGGCATCCTTCTCATCGTCGGTGCCTGCTGCGTGACACTCATCAAGGCAAAGCGATAGTGCAATCGGTTGCATTCTCTAATTCAAATAACACTAACCCTATAAAGCTCAATTACTTATGAAGATACTATTCAACTTGGAGTATCAGACCACCTTCGGCGAAGAGCTGGTGCTGAATATTCTCGCAGAGGAAGATGCCAAGCCATCACGTCACAAGATGACCACCCTCGACGGCCTGCACTGGTTTGTCGAGCTGAGCAAGGCTTATAAGCCTGGTACGTATATTGACTACTACTATAGCCTGCAGCGTGGCGACGAGGAGTCGCGTCATGAGTGGCTCGTCACCCCCCACCGTCTGGAGTTTGCCGCCCAGAAGGGTATGCGCTACACCGTCTACGACCACTGGATAGACATCCCTGAGGACGCCTTCATGTACAGTTCGGCTTTTACCGATTGCGTGCTGGCTCGTCCGCGTGCCCTGAGCACACCGACAGGTTTCCAGCGGACGGTACGCATGAAGGTCCGTGCTCCCCAGCTGCGTCTGAACGAGCGCCTTGCTGTCGTCGGCGAGCCTGAGAGCCTTGGTGCCTGGAACATCCAGAAGGCCGTTGTCATGACCGAACACCAGCCCCATGAGTGGGTGGCCACTCTCGATGCTTCCAAGTTGCCTGCAGGACACTTCGAGTTCAAGTTCATCGTGCTCGATACCGAGCCCGACTTCACGCCCCTTTGGGAGCAGGGTGGCAACCGCAGCATCGACCTCCCTGAGCTGGGTGGCAGCGAGGTTGTAGTCTACGAGCTCTCCCAGGCCGTCTTCCCCATCTATCCGTGGAAGGGTGCTGGCACCGTCGTGCCCATCTTCTCCCTGCGCAGTGAAGGCTCCTTTGGTGTCGGCGACTTCGGCGATCTTAAGCAAATGATAGACTGGTGTTCCATGACCAGCCAGCGCGTCTTGCAGGTGTTGCCCATCAACGACACCAACATGACGGGCTCCTGGCAGGATAGCTATCCCTACAACTCCATCAGCATCTATGCCCTGCACCCGCAGTATACCGACTTCAGGCAGCTGCCTCCTATCAAGGATGAAGCCTTAAGGGAAAAGTTCGAACAGTTGCGTCAGGAACTCAACGCCTTGCCGCAGATTGACTACGAGCGCATGTTCGCTGCCAAGATGGAATACCTCCACGTGCTCTTCAGCCAGGAGTGGAAGACGATAAGCAGTCGGGCCTCCTTCAAGCAGTTCCGCGAGGACAATAAGAACTGGCTCCTGCCCTACGCTGCTTTCTGCTACTATCGCGACCTCTACGGCACGGCAGTCTTTGGCGAATGGCCTGCAGAGGCTACCTTCGAGGCCACCTGCAAGCAGGGCTTCAAGGGAAAGATGACCATCCACTTCTGGTGCTTTGTGCAGTATCTGCTCGACCAGCAGATGCGTGCTGCCCACCTCTATGCCCGCAAGCACCGTGTCGTGCTCAAGGGCGACATCCCCATCGGCATCAGCCGCGACGGTGTGGAGGCTTGGGTGGAGCCCAAGTACTTTAACCTCAACGGTCAGGCTGGTGCTCCGCCCGACCCGTTCTCTGCCGACGGCCAGAACTGGGGCTTCCCCACCTACAACTGGGACGAGATGCTCAAGGACGGCTGCTCCTGGTGGGTACGCCGCTTCCGCAAGATGGCAGAGTACTTCGACGCCTACCGCATCGACCACGTGCTGGGCTTCTTCCGCATCTGGGAGATTCCCATGCCCGAGAAGTCAGGTCTCATGGGACAGTTCTCGCCAGCCCTCGGCATGAGCAAGGAGGAGATTGAGGCCTATGGCGTGACGTTCAAGGACGGTCTGTTCCTCGTCGACCATAAGCGCAGCGACCGCTGGCACCCACGTATTGCCGTGCAGTACCAGCAGGCCTATGAGGAGCTTGACGAGGGACAGAAGTACAGCTTCAACCGACTCTACAACGACTACTTCTATCGTCGCAACAACCAGTACTGGTACCAGGAGGCCATGAAGAAGCTGCCGCTTCTGACACAGGCCACGCGTATGCTCGTTTGTGCTGAAGACCTCGGCATGGTTCCTGACTGCGTACCCTGGGTCATGAACGAGTTGCGCATCCTCTCGCTCGAAATCCAGACCATGCCCAAGGACTCCACCCTGCGCTTCGGCCGCCTGTCGCGTAACCCCTACCGCAGCGTATGCACCTTCTCTACCCACGACATGCCGACGCTGCGACAGTGGTGGGACGAAGACCCTGAGCAGACACAGGCCTATTACACCACCGTGCTGTTCCGCGGCGATGCTGCTCCTCACCCGCTGCCCGGCTGGCTTGCACAGGACATCGTCAGCCGTCAGCTGACGTCGCCCTCCATGCTCTGCCTGCTGTCACTGCAGGACTGGCTCAGCATCGACGAGCGTCTGCGTCTGGCCGACGCTAACGCCGAGCGCATCAACATCCCTGCCAATCCTCGCCACTACTGGCGCTACCGCATGCACCTCACCATCGAGCAGCTCATTCAGGCTAACGACTTCAACGAGGCCGTGCGGACACTCATCGTCAACAGCGGCCGTAAGTAATCCCTGACCCCCAACAAAAGAAAAGTAAAGATGAAAAAGCTATTGTTGTCACTTTGCGCATTGCTGCCTTTGGCGGCAATGGCCACTAGCGTCAAGTCACCCAACGGCAATGTCGTGCTCACCTTCGGCATCGAGCAGGGACGTCCCGTATACAGCGTAACCTTCAAGGGGCGCGACGTCATTCTCCCCTCGCACCTCGGACTCGAGCTCGCCAAGGACAAGCACGCCTCGAAAGGCCTTGACGAAACCAGCCTTATGGACGGCTTTACCCTTGCCGACGAAAAGACGGCAGTCGTCGACGGCACCTGGCAGCCCGTCTGGGGCGAGAACCGCACCATCCGCAACAACTACGTCGAATATGTTGCCACACTACAGCAGCCGGCCGAACAGCGGCAGATGCTCCTGCGCTTCCGCATCTACGACGACGGCGTAGGCTTCCGCTACGAGTTTCCCCAGCAGGCATCGCTCAACTACTTCCTCATCCAGGACGAGCGCAGCGAGTTTGCCATGGCTGGCGACCATACCGCATGGTGGCTCCCTGGCGACTACGATACCCAGGAGCAGGAAACCCAGCAGTCCCGACTCAGCGAGATACGCAGCCGCATGCAGCAGGCCGTCAACTGGAGCAACTCCTCCGTGGCCGTCTTCTCGCCCACGGGTGTGCAGACCTCACTGCAGATGAAGAGCCAGGACGGCCTGTATGTCAACATCCACGAGGCCGCCTGCCTGGACTATGCCACCATGCACCTCGAGCTCGTCGACGCTGAGACCACGTCCCTGACCACCCAGCTGGGTGGAGGCAGCAACGCCTACACCCCCAACCCCAAACCGTCGGCGTACCCCCTGCCGAAGCCCTTCACCTTCGTCAGCCACCTCACCCCTGACGCTACTGGTCTGAAGGGAGCCATGCAGACACCCTGCGAGACACCTTGGCGCACCATCATCGTCTCTGACGACGCCCGCGACATGCTCTCCAGCAATCTTATCCTGAACCTCAACGATCCCTGCGCCCTTGATGACGTCAGCTGGATACACCCCACGAAGTACTGCGGCGTCTGGTGGGAGATGATCGTCGGCAAGTCGTCGTGGAACTATACCGACGAGTTCCCCAGCATCAAGCTCGACCGCATCGACTGGTCAGCCGTGAAACCCAACGGGCGCCATGCTGCCAACAACGACAAGGTCAAGCGCTACATCGACTTCGCCGCCAAGAACGGCCTCGACCAAGTGCTCGTCGAGGGGTGGAACGTCGGTTGGGAAGACTGGGCCAACATGTGGAAGCGCGACGTCTTCGACTTCCAGACACCCTATCCTGACTTCGACCTCCAGATGCTCAACGACTATGCCCACGCCAAGGGCGTGAAGCTCCTCATGCATCATGAAACCTCCAGCTCGACCCAAAACTACGAGCGGCACCTTGAGGACGCCTTCAACCTGATGAACCGCTATGGTTACGACGCCGTCAAGACCGGATACGTGGGCGACATCATCCCCCGTGGCGACCACCACTACTCACAGTCCTTGAACAACCACTACCTCCACGTCATCCAGCAGGCCGCCAGGCACCACATCATGGTCAACGCCCACGAAGCCACCCGTCCCACCGGCCTCTGCCGCACGTACCCCAACCTCGTCGGAAACGAGAGCGCCCGTGGTACCGAATACGAAGCCTTCGGCGGCTCGCGCCCCGACCACACCTGCATACTGCCTTTCACCCGTTTGCAGGGAGGCCCCATGGACTATACCCCAGGCATCTTCGTCACCCGTCTCTCAGAGTGGAGCGACAACACCTCTTGGGCACGCATCACGCTGGCTGGCTCGCTGGCCCTCTACCTCACCATGTACTCGCCGCTTCAAATGGCTGCCGACCTGCCCGAGCACTATAAACGCTTCGACGACGCCTTCCAGTTCATCCGCGACGTGGCCTGCGACTGGGACGAGAGCATCTACCTCGAGGCAGAGCCTGCCGACTATATCACCGTGGCACGCAAGGCCAAGGGCACGTCCGACTGGTTCATCGGCGGCAAGTGCGATGAGAACGGCCACCAGAGCACCATCCGGCTCGACTTCCTGGACAAGGGACGCCGCTACGACTGTACCATCTATGCCGACGCCCCCGATGCCCACTACGAGACCAATCCCCAGGCCTACACCATCAGCCGCCGCGAGGTCAGGAAGGGCGACGTCCTCAAGCTCACCGAGGCCCCTGGTGGCGGCTTCGCCGTCTCCCTCATTGCCCGCTGACGCTCAAGGCCAGCGTGCTGACGCCTCCTACCATCCTGTTGACGGCCTCGCAGCGGTAGCCGCTGGTGAGGTGAAAGGTGAAGGCAGTGAAAGCATTTTTCAGATTCTTTTCGCGTACGTACCGCGCGGTACGTACGCGAGGAACTTACCAGAAACTGCCTTCACTGCCTTCACCCTTCACTTCACCTTGTTCCTTCAGGAATTGCTCAACATCAGCATGCTTGCGCTGAATGACGTAATAGCCATTACCTGCTTTCGTGTGCTTGAACTCAAAGCCCAGCTTACGGAAAGCCTGCGCCATCTTGGTGGTGTTGAGCGGTATGGTAGCATACGTGTTGATATATTGCTTGGCCCGCAGTACGGGCATAAACATGCCCTGCTCGTTGCCTGTGGGCCGACGGAAGTAGGTGTTGACGGCATCTTCTTCGTCTGTAGGCGTCTCATAGCTCTGGTTATGCCGGCTCAGGCGTTCCAGCTCGTTGGCCGAGAACTAGTACTGGAAGCCGTTCTGGTAGAGCCAGTAGGCCTGCTTGTAGATGCCCTCGTAGTTGAAAGGCTGCTCACGGGGCGACACGATATTCTCCACCTCGAAGGGCAGACAGCGGCGGTTGCCCGTGGTGTCGCTCAGAAACTGGGCGTTGTTGCCCGTGCCAGTCTTTGACTTCTTAGGTTTCTTAGGCTTTTTCATACTTCGCACGCTTGATGATTTTTGGTTATTGCAAAGTTACAATCCCGGAAAGCCTTTTGCAAGAAAAAGCGCCACAACTTCACGTCGTGGCGCCATTATTTGCGCGTGGTGCCCAAAAAACACCTTGTAGAGGTCGCTTACCATCACCCCAAGAGCCTCGTCTATGCGGTGAAGCATCAATACCATTCACAACCCAGGTTTTACCTAAGGTAAACTCCCCTTTTACCTAAGGTAAACTCCCCTTTTGCTTGAGGCAAACTTGAGGCCTCTGATTATATGGTGGAACCATACAATAATCCTTAACTTTCGAGAAGATTATTGGCAAAATGTTTGGAACAAATAATTTTTATTTGTATCTTTGTCCTCAAAAATAAACTAAAGCCTAAAGTTTGATGGGTGGTATGCTGTCGGCCGTTCAGGCACTTCAGGAGCAACGACTGCTGTTGCAGCTGGAGTACGAGACCGAGAAGGGAGCCTACCGGCAGCAGACCGAGAGCATCGGCATAGGCCGGAAGGTGAAACGCGGGGAGGCGTGGTGGCCCCTGCGTTTCCAGCGCAGCTACTATAACTCGTTGAACCAGCTGGCGGTGGAGGTGGTACGTACTGCCGACACCGACGTGGAGCATGTCTTTGAGTTCGGCAGGCCAGTGGCGTTCTTCACGTTCGACGACAAAGACGACATGAGCTCGGCAGGCATCAGGTACTTCCGTTTTACAGGCGTGGTAAGCTACGTCGACGGTGACCGTATGGTGGTGACCGTGCCTGACACGACACCCCTTGTCGACCTGCAGGCTGCCGAGGGGCTGGGCGTACAGCTGTCGTTCGACGAGACCAGCTACCGGCTGATGATGGAGGCACTCGACCGCACCATACGTGCCAAGGGGCGTCTGGCCTATCTGCGCGACTTGTTCTATACCGCCTGGCACCCTGCCAAGGACGGCGTCAAGGGCCACGGCATGAAGGCCGAGACGCTGACCTTCGAGCCCCTGCACTTCCCCTATCTGAACGCCACGCAGGAGACGGCCGTCAATCAGGTGCTGCGCGCCAAGGACGTCGCTGTGGTACACGGACCCCCAGGGACGGGCAAGACGACGACACTCGTTGAGGCCATACGCGAGACGCTGATGCGCGAGAGTCAGGTGCTGGTATGTGCACAGAGCAACATGGCCGTGGACTGGATCTCAGAGAAGCTGGTAGACCGGGGCATCAACGTGCTGCGCCTGGGAAACCCTACGCGTGTGAACGACAAGATGCTTAGCTTTACCTATGAGCGGCGTTTTGAGGGACACCCTGACTACCCGCAGCTGTGGGCCCTGCGCAAGGCCATCCGCGAGCTGCGCAGCCACCGTCGGCGAGGCGACGAGAAGTACCACCAGCGACTGGAGAGCCTGAAGAGCCGTGCCACGGAGCTCGAGATACGCATCAACGGCGAGCTCTTCGACGAGACGCGCGTCATAGCGTCGACGCTCGTCGGGGCGGCGAACCGCCTGTTGGACGGGAAGAAGTTCAGCACACTGTTCATCGACGAGGCCGCCCAGGCCCTGGAGGCCGCCTGCTGGATTCCCCTGCGGCGCGTAGGGCGCGTGGTGCTGGCTGGTGACCACTGCCAGCTGCCGCCTACGGTGAAGAGCATTGCCGCGCTGAAGGCCGGTCTGGGCAAGACTCTCATGGAGCACCTTGTGGAGGCCCACCCCGAGGCGGTGACGCTGCTGAAGATGCAGTACCGCATGAACGACGACATCATGCGGTTCTCGAGCGACTATTTCTACGAAGGTCAGTTGGAGAGTGCCCCCGAGGTGCGTTTCCGCGGCATCCTCGACCTCGACGTGCCCATGGAGTGGATAGACGCCGGTAGTGAGGTGAAAGAAGAGTTCGTGGGTGAAAGCTACGGGCGCATCAACAAGACCGAGGCCGAGCTGACGCTGCTCGTGCTGCAACGGTACTTTGAGAAGATAGGCAAGCAGCGGCTGCTGGACGAGCGTATTGACGTGGGCGTCATCTCGCCGTACAGGGCGCAGGTGCAGTATTTGAGGCGTCTGATCACCAAGCGTGAGTTCTTCAAACCCTTCAGGAGGCAGATCAGTGTCAACACGGTCGACGGCTTCCAAGGACAGGAGAGAGACGTCATCGTCATCTCGCTGGTGCGCTCGAACGACGAGGGACAGATAGGTTTCCTGCGCGACCTGCGCCGTATGAATGTGGCCATGACGAGGGCACGCATGAAGGTCATCATCCTGGGCGACAGACAGACGCTGACGCGGCATCCCTTCTACCGGCAACTGTGGAGATATATCAAGAAACTAAAAGATAAGGCTTATGAAGACATTACGGAAAACGTTACTGATGATGTTAGTGATGACGCTGTGCTTAACGACGAAGGCAATGGCACAGGCGTATGACGAGATGACGTATGGGCCGGAGCAGACGAGTTTCGCACTCTTCGCGCCCGAGACGGCCAAAAAGGTCGTGCTGCGCATCTATGCCGATGGTCAGGGTGGCAAGGCGCTGAAGACGGTGAAGATGACGTACCGCGACAATCGGTGGCGTGCCAGCGTGGCAGGCGACCTGAAGGGACGCTTCTACACCTTCGACATGGGGCAGGGCGAGTGCCCAGGCGTCTTTGCCAAGGCTGTAGGCGTCAATGGCCGACGCGCTGCCATCGTCGACCTGAGCGAGACGGACCCTGCACATTGGGACAGCGACCAGCGCCCTGTGACGAAGTCGCCAGCCGACCTGGTGGTGTATGAGATGCACCATCGGGACTTCTCGATAGCACGCCCAGAGGCCCGGTATCCAGGAAAGTTCCTGGCGCTGACGGAGCCGTGGGCCATCGCCCACCTGAAGCAGCTGGGGGTCAATGCCGTCCACATCCTGCCGTCGTACGACTACGGCTCGGTCGACGAGACGCGACTCGACGTACCGCAGTATAACTGGGGCTATGATCCGGTAAACTATAACGTCCCCGAGGGTAGCTATTCGACGGACCCCTATCGTCCCGAGGTGCGCATCCGCGAGTTCAAGCAGATGGTGCAGGCCCTGCACCAGGCTGGCATCCGCGTCATACTGGACGTGGTGTATAACCATACGTACGATATAGAGCATAGCAACTTCCAGCGTACCTACCCCGACTACTACTATAGGAAAACCCCTCTCCAGCCCACTCCTAAAGAGAAGGGAGCCGCGAAGTCTACCCCTTCTGGGGGAGATTCAGAAGGGGCTTCCTATTCCAACGGCTCGGGCTGCGGCAACGAGACAGCCTCAGAGCAGCCGATGATGCGGGCGTTTATGATGGAGAGCGTGCGCTACTGGCTCGAGGAGTATCATATCGACGGCTTCCGCTTCGACCTGATGGGCTGCCACGACATAGGAACGATGAACGCCATACGGCAGGCCGTGGACGAGATAGATCCCTCAGTGTTCATCTATGGCGAGGGATGGAGTGCAGGACCCTGTGCCCTGCCCAACGACCAGTTAGGCATGAAGGCCAACATCCCGCAGATGCCTCGCATAGCAGCCTTCTCTGACGAGATACGTGATGCCCTGAGAGGACCCTTTAGCGATGACACGGTAGCAGGCTGGCTGGGAACAAAGGAAGACAGTGAGCTGCCCACGCTGAAGGAGAGTCTGAAGTTTGGCATTGTGGGAGCTGTCAGCCATCCACAGGTAAACATGAACAAGGTGAACTACTCGCAGAAGCCGTGGGCCCTGGAACCTATACAGATGATGAGCTATGTGTCGTGCCATGACGACATGTGCCTGGTAGATCGGCTGAAGACCTCTGTGCCTGGGTTAGGTGAGGATGAGCTGATTCGTCTCGACTTGCTGGCTCAGACCGCCGTGTTTACGTCGCAGGGCGTGCCGTTCATGCTCAGCGGCGAGGAGCTGTTGCGCGACAAGAAGGGCGTGCACAACTCGTTTGAGTCGCCCGACAGCGTGAACCATCTGGACTGGAGCAATCTGCAACGCTACCCGCAGGTGTTCGAGTACTACAGGAACCTCATCGCCCTGCGGCAGCACCACCCGGCGTTCCGTCTGGGCAATGCCGACCTGGTGCGCAAACACCTGGTGTTTCTGAAGACCCCACGGCAGGTTGTGGCCTTCCGGCTGAAGGACTATGCCGGACGCGACGACTGGCGCAACATCATCGTTATTCTGAACGCTTCCAAGGAGCCGCAGACGGTAAGCATCCCCCAAGGACACTATACTGAGGTGTGCTGCGACGGTGTCATCAACGAGGACGGTCTGGGCACCATTGAAGGTTCACAGGCTGTCGTCAGTCCGCAGTCGGCGTTGATCTTGCATGATTAATCAATTTGACGTGTCATAAATAAAGAAAGAGTATGACTATGAAGAAAGCAGTATTGTTGATTCTGAGTATTGTGTGCTGTGGGGGCCTGTGGGCTGCAGAGCAGTTCGTCGTGTTTGAACCGGCAGGTGAGACACTGTCGCTGCAGGGTGCCACTGTGGGCTATGATGCCAGGGAGCACCGCTGTGTGCAGCTGGCAGCAGAGAACCTGATGGCTGACTTTGAGCGCGTGACAGGTGTGAAGCCGGCCTTGGGCGACGGAGCGTCAGCCATCGTGATAGGTACCGTGGGTTGTAACAGCCAGATAGACAAGTGGGTGAAGCAGGGCGTGCTGGCAGACCTGAAGGGAAGGACGGAGAAGTACATCATCAAGACCATCGGGCAACAGCTGGTGATTGCCGGCAGCGACAAGCGTGGCACCGTGTTCGGCATCTATGAGTTGTCGCAGCAGATAGGTGTGTCGCCGTGGTACTGGTGGGCTGACGTGCCTGTGGCGAAGCATGACGCTGTATTTGTCAAGCTTGGCGAGTATACTGACGGCGAACCCAGGGTGCGCTACCGTGGCCTGTTCCTGAACGACGAGGCACCATGTCTGACGTCGTGGGTGATGAACACCTACGGTACGGACTATGGCGACCACCGTTTCTACGAGAGAGTTTTTGAGCTCATCCTGCGCCTGAAGGGGAACTTCCTGTGGCCAGCCATGTGGGGGTGGGCCTTCTATGCTGACGACCCGTTGAACTCGAAGACCGCTGACGATATGGGCATCATGATGGGGACTAGCCATCACGAGCCCATGGCGCGCAACCATCAGGAGTATGCACGCAGGCGCCAGGAGTGGGGACCGTGGAACTACCAGAAGAACCAGGAGCGGCTAGACCGTTTCTTCCGTGAGGGCATTGAGCGTGTGAAGGGTACTGACGACATTGTGACCATCGGCATGCGCGGCGACGGCGACGAGGCCATGAGCGAGGATGCCGACACGAAGCTGTTGCAACGCATTGTCGAGAACCAGCGGAGGATTATCAAGGACGTGACGGGTCGGCCCGCCAAGGAGACTCCCCAGGTGTGGGCGCTGTATAAGGAGGTGCTTGACTATTACGACAAGGGTATGCGTGTTCCTGACGATGTGCTCATCCTGTTGTGCGATGACAACTGGGGCAACGTGCGCCGTGTGCCGACGGCTGAGGAGCGTCAGCACCCTGGAGGCTGGGGACTGTACTACCATGTGGACTATGTGGGAGCACCGCGTAATACGAAATGGCTGAACGTGACGCCCTCGCAGAACATGTGGGAGCAGTTGACGCTGGCTGCCGACTACGGACTGGACCGAATGTGGATACTGAACGTTGGTGACCTGAAGCCCATGGAGTATCCCATAACGCTCTTCATGGATATGGCATGGAACCCAGGTTCCGTTAGCCGCGACGTAGTCGCAACACACACGGAACCCTTCTGCCGCCAGCAGTTCGGTGAGGAGCAGGCCGCAGAGGCTGCACGCATCCTGAACCTCTGCTGCAAGTATGCAGGACGCTCTACCGCCGAGATGCTGGATGCTTCGACGTATAACGTCAAGACGGGCGAGTGGCGACAGGTGGCCGACGACTATATGCGTCTGGAGGCTGAGGCTCTACGTCAGTACCTGACTCTGCGTCCTGAACAGCGCGACGCCTACCAGCAGCTCATCCTCTTCCCCGTGCAAGCTATGGCGAACCTTTACCAGATGTATGATGCCGTGGCGATGAACCGTTACCTGGCAGAGCAGAACGACCCAGAGGCCAACGAATGGGCAGAACGGGCAAGGCTGGCCTTTCGTCGCGACTCGCTGCTCTGTGCCGCGTATAACCATGACATTGCCGGCGGCAAATGGAACGGCATGATGACGCAGAAGCATATCGGCTACCGTTCGTGGAACGACGATTTCCCCAAGGACTGTCTGCCCAGGGTGGAGACGGTGGCCGAGGGTCAGGGCGGCTATACCTTCGAGATGCAGCATGGCTTTGTGGCTATGGAGGCCGAGCACTACCATACGGCGACGGCTGCAGAAAAGACGGCATGGACGGTGTTGCCCTTTGTGGGACGCACGCTGAGCGGTCTGACACTGATGCCTTACACCGAGCCGGTAACGGGGGCCTCAGTGAGCTATCGCTTCTCGACGGCACAGGACAAGACCCTTGCTTCTCTTCCCTCACCCCTTGGTTCCGTGAAGGTTCATGTCGTGGTCAAGTCGACACTGGACTACCTGAACAAGGGCGGTCTGACGTACACCGTTGCCCTGGATGGCGGCAAAGGCCAGCGTGTCAATTTCAATCACAACCTGAACGAGGCAAAGGAGAACATCTACTCGGTGTTCTATCCGACGGTGGCACGCCGTGTGGTGGAGTCGGTGGTGACGCTACCCATAGATACGCGTCGCGCTGAGCACGTGCTGACCATCAGTCCTGACGACCCTGCCATCGTTTTCGAAAAGGTCGTGGTCGACGGTGGTGGCTATGAGGCGGCATTCCTCTTCGGTACGGAGTCGCCCAAGACACGCAAGTAAATAACTAAAAGCAATAATGATGAAACGTACACTATTATTAATTGCCCTCGTGGCACAAGTGATGACAATGAATGCAGCAAAAAACAAAGTAGTGATTGACCGGATAGACCCCTGCGACTGGTATGTAGGGCTGAAGAACCCACAGCTGCAGCTGATGGTCTACGGCAAGAACATTGCTGCCGTACAGAACGTGACGACCGAGTATCCGGGAGCTGTCATAGACAGTGTGGTGAGGCTCGACTCGCCGAACTACCTGCTGGTGTATATGAACCTGCGGAATGCCAAGGCAGGAACCATGACGCTGGCGTTTGACAAGCAGAAGGTCAGCTACCAGTTGAAGGCGCGTGAGATGACGGGTGACAAGCGCATTGGCTTTGACAACAGCGACGTGCTCTACATGCTGATGCCCGACCGCTTTGCACAGGGTGCTGGCCACAACCCGCAGGTGAAGGGTATGCGTGCCTATAAGGAAGACCGCACCCAGCCCTCGCTGCGCCACGGAGGCGACCTGAACGGTATCCGCGAGCATCTGGACTACTTCAAGGAGCTTGGTGTGACGGCCCTGTGGCTGACGCCCGTCCTGGAGAACGACTCACCCGACGACGAACGGGGCTTCTCGACCTATCACGGCTATGCCACGACAGACTACTATCGCGTCGACCCGCGCTTTGGCACGAATGAGGACTATCGTCGCCTCTGTGATGAGGCTCATGCAAAAGGCCTCAAGGTGGTGATGGACATGATTTTCAACCACTCGGGCTTTGAGCACCCCTGGACGCTCGACATGCCTTCGAACGATTGGCTGAACCTGCCCCAGTGGCTCGTCGAGTCGAAGGGTACTTCGCAGGCTGAGGGAACCAGTTTCCTGCAAACCTCGTACAAGCTGACTCCTGTGATGGACCCCTATGCGTCGAAGGTGGATCTGAAGGAGACTACCGAGGGTTGGTTCGTACCCACCATGCCCGACCTGAACCAGCATAACCCGCACCTGATGCGCTATCTCATCCAGAACTCAAAG
>JAEEGL014744186.1_pt1 | contig 25160 bp, 5 predicted proteins | sample 9134231 | NCBI WGS metagenome assembly JAEEGL01 (sample SAMN16246548, study PRJNA631951) | gut metagenome | biome: gut microbiome; feature: rumen; material: fiber-attached | host: Bos | place: Iran: Karaj | collected 2018-10 | reverse complement strand
GCCTGGTTGCCGCCGCCATAGACGTTGCCGACATACCAGTCGCATGTCTCGGTCTGGTTGACATTCACCTCAATAGTACCATTGATGTTGCCGCTGTTGTTGTTGCCACCGAAGACATTCTTGATAATGCCGCCGTGGATATTGAGTGTTATGTTGTTGCCCACGTCGGCCTTGTTTGCGCCACCGTAGAGGTAGTCGATTCCTTCGAGCTGTTCGCCAATCTTGTGGGTGGCGTCTTCGGCTACGGATGTACCTGTGCAGTTCACAGTGATAGTACCGGCATTGCCGTCGGCCATGTTGCCGCCGCCGTAAAGCTCTTTTATCTTCATGTCACAGGCTGTCTGGCCACTGACGGGGTCGGTGTCCGGCTGTTTATCGACTACTATTTCGATATCGCCGCCTATGTTGCCCGAGGTGTTGTTGCCACCGAACACATGGAGCAGGGTGCCGCCATAGATATTCAGATCCACGTCGCCTGTGACGTTGGCTGGGCTCACCGAGCCGTTGCCGCCACCGAACACATAGCCTATCGAGTCGCCACCATAGATGGTCAAGTCGGTGCCGTTCACGTCGGCAGCATTGCCGCCGCCATAGACATATTCTATTTTATTGTTGCAGTTGTGTACTGTTACGACGGGAGTGCCTGTATAGTTGGCCTTGTTGCCGCCGCCATACACAGCGTCGAGTGCGTAAGTGTAGCCGTCGGCTGCCGCGTCAGTGCCATAGATATCGACTGCCACGGTGCTCTGCGGTGCACCGTTGATATTGTTGCATCCATACACTGCGCCAGATCCCATATTGGTAGTGGCATGCACGCCGCCTCCATTGACGACCACATGTACCGGAGCATAGACGTTGGCAGCAGTACTGGCGTCGCCCAAGGCACCGCCGTAGAGCGAGCCGTGGATCTTGCCGGCGTTAAGGGTAACGTTGGTATGCTTGGTGGTACTCACCGCCGTACCGTTGACCTTGCCCAGGGCTGAGCCGCCATACACATCGCCATAGATGGTGGCATACTTCGAGGCTCCCACTGCCGAGCCAATGGTGATATCAACATTGCCTGAAACAATAGTTGGCTCGCCAAAGCCGCCGCCAAAGACTCCATCGTCAATTTCTCCATCGCCAATTGTACCACCGTTAATGTTCATACTAACATTATTTACAGTACCAGTGCTGTTGGAGCCACCATAGATACCATTGGTAACAAGGCCACCTGTTGTGGTGATGTTGGCAGTGGGGATAGCACCGCTATTGGCATTACCGTAGGAGCCGCCAAACACCTTGCCTTCCACTGTGCCTCCCAAGATGTAAACATTCGATGTCACAGCGATGTTTCCATTGTAACTACCGCCATATACATTACCACCTCCTTTACTTGGATTTGAAACAGTAGCATTATCTGCAATAACAACATTGGAGTTGTTCACACTGGAGAGACGACCGGAAATACCACGGCCAGCACCAAAGACTTGGCCACCATCGGTACCATTTACGGTGGTTTGATTGCTGCCGCCAACAAGAACATTGCCACCGACATAGACATAACTATTTCCGTCGGTTGCACCAGTTGCACCAGTACCAGTTGTTGAACCAGTACCATTACAGCCACCGGCTACCCAACCCTGAATCTCGCCGCCTGTGATGATGAACCTGCGGCTACCGACGGACGGGTTGTCAGCAGCACCTCCATAAACGCCTCCGTGAATAAGGCCGCCCCTGATTCTCAGGTCGAAGGTTATCACTTCGGGGGTCATATAAGTAGTTGACGTGCCACCCACTCCACGACCACCGCAGACACTACCCATCTCTCCGCCCTCAATAGTAAGATAGCGGACTCCAGGATAGGTGTTTCCTGATGAGTTTTGTCCGCAATAGAAGGTTTGCTGATAGGCGGCATTACCTGTTCCGTCCCAATAACTACTCTGAATTTTGCCACTTTTTACATAGCCTTCAAAGGTTTTTACATCTTTGTTGGTATTGTCTGAGAAAGTGACATTTTGAGAAAAGAACAATGTATTGTTGGCAGAGACAGTCAGTTTGTCATTATTATTTGTGGCACGGTCGTAATCACTGCCCAAGATGGCTTTTACAAAATATCTTCCTGATACTTGTAATTTAGTATTATTTGTACCTACATCCTCGTTTACAAATGACAAGATATTGTAGGTGCCGCTTTCTACACGAAGAGTATAATTCAGACCATTAGCAGCGGCATGAATACCGCATAAGCGATTTACCACCGATCCTGAGCAGCCGCGACCAATGGTAAGATTGCGACCCTGTGCACTCAGGGTAGAATTGTTGCCGCTTAAATTATAATATTCCACTTTGCTGTCGCCTTGAACATCGCCAACGCCTATCGAATTTCGATTGGCCATCGTTGCCACCGTGGTGCCGTTCGTGGTACCGTTGGGATAGAATGATGAATAAGTGCAGGGTATAGTTAGTGCAAACACATTGTTGGCGGTACCGCTACGGCCCACATAGAAGTTGCGCTCTACAGAATTGTAGTTATAATTGTTAGCGCCGGCCGTATTACTGAATGTACCGTTGGTGCTGATGCCTGCCGGGGCCCACAAAGCCTCGAGCTCGATGGTCATCGACTGAGCGTTGTGGACATTGGTAGTGCCATTGTCTGAGGGGTCGAAGTAATAGATTTTCTCAGCGTCGAGCATAGCGCCAACGGCAAGAGGAGTAGCGCTAGTGGAGGTTTCGTAGATATTGCCTGTTCCAAGGCTCTTGATGCGCCACTTGTAGAAACCCGTGTAGGTAGTCACTGTCTCGGTGCCCGTAACCTTGATGGCTGTTACAGGGCCGGTATGTAATTCCGTGCCAGAACTGCCAGAACTGTATGTCGAACTGCTGTTGTCATAGCCAGAGACGGTGAAGGAACATTCATTGTTCTGGCCGCCGCCGGCATTCCATGTCAGTGTCATAGTGACACCCGTATTGACGGTGAAACTGACATTCTTCGATGCTTGAGACTCTGTGAATTGAATCGTCCTGGTGGCATCACCATTGCTGAAGTCCACGGTAAGATAGCTTGCTCCCCAGCCATCGCCACCAGCATCGTTGAGGGTGAAAGTGACCGTTTTGGAGCCTGTGTATTCACGCACATCGGGGCGCACATAGAAGGGGTTGGGTATAAGTTGGTAGGGGTAGCGCCCGTTGGCGTCACGCTCCAAAGTCTTGTAGTAGATAAAGGTGTGGCCCGGCTCGTCGATGCCAACCTTCACGTCGCCCTGGGTGGTATTGGTGTTGAAGGTGTTGGCAGCGGGTTCGCGCACCTTGGAGGTGCTAAGCGTATTGGCACCATAGCCGTAGTAGGTTATCTTCACATTGCGCGGATAGGGCGAGTGCAGAGCATCAGGATAGCCTGCAGGCAGGTCGGCGCTGGCCTGATAGTAGCTCCACTCGTGATCCTCATAGTCGTTGAGGGTGATGATACCACTGTTGTTGGCGTCGACACCGCTGTTTATCTTGTAATGGCCCACGGCAACGGCGGAGTGGCCAAACATCGCCGGGTTATTGTTGTCAACGGCGATGACATAAATAGATTGACCGTTGGTCAGCGTCACGTTGCTGAAGGTCTGCGTAGGATTGCTGCCGCCCACATGGTCGGGGTCGGGGTCGCTGCCGTTGAGGGTGTAGAGCCATGTCTCACCTGTGTAGTCTGAACCCAATGTGGCGGTGCTGTTGTTGGGTGTGAGGGTTACCGCACCCGTTTCTTGATTGACCTCGACGGTTGGAGGCAACAGAGAAGCGCCTCCCACGGTGTAGGTTACGGGGTCGGAGATTTCGGGGACATTTAAATCGCGGTAGCTGCGTGCGGTGATGATGGTGCCGGGGGTGATGACGGTGATGGGAGTGGTATAGGTGTGCCACTCTGTCTCGTTGCCGATGCGGTACTCAATGGTGGAGTTCACCGCCGAGCAGGTCATCTGGTAGTTGTTGGTACCCTCGACGCGACTGATGACGGGAGCGGGGAATGGTGGTGCAGTGAGGATATAGAACTGGCAATCCTCGGTCTGCACACCTTCGGGCTGAGGCACACCGTTGATATAAGGTGTGGCGATGACGCGTACGGTGACCAACAGGTCGCGGCCCGGGTCGTAGAGCAATGTGGCAGTGTTGCCAGCCAACTCCACATAGCCCTGTCCGTTAACCAGCTCGTATGTAATACGGATGTCGCTTGATCCCGTAGGCTCGGTTGTCATCGGCGTGCTGGTATTTGGATAATAGTAGAAGTATTTCACCTCGTTACCAACACGGTAATATATAGGAGCGTATGTACCTGTCACCGAAGGGTTGAAGGTGGTGGACTCGCCTTTGCTCAGTCTTACCAAACCGCCCGCGCCATTGTCGGGACAGCCAGGATTGAGCGTAAAGCCGCCACCGCCACGCTCCTCAACAGGATAAACTATGGTAAAGAAGTCATTGTTATATTCTACAACAGCTCCAATGCCATAGCGTGACCACTGGCTCGACAAAGTGTTGTAACCTACCTGGAAAGTAATTGGAAATCCAGAGCACTGATCATCATAGTGGGGGATATTAATTAACTCGCCACGGCCACTGACTGTACGCGGATGAAAATATACTGCAGTTGCATGGTCAATGCTGTTTGTAACGCGCAGTTTTCCGTTTTCCCACGCTGCGCCACTTAAATTGTAGTCATCACAACCAGTAAATATCTGTAGGTATTGACCGTTGTTACTATAGCGGATGAACGGCTCATAATAAAGTCCTCCGCCAAGCACGGTTCTTATCTCTTCACTGTCGTTAGTGAAAATCGACCCTTCCCAAATGACAGTGGATGGATTGAATGTGGTGGCATCGCCTATTGAACCACTATTATTGGCGATAAAGTGAACATTGGTGCCGTCGTCGTACATAAACACGAAATTACGGTCTTCCATATTGGTGGCGTTGGCGCGGCGGGTGTAAACATCTGAGTTGATGTAGCCCGTGGTAGAGGTTGCAGCTTTCATGGAAATTACATGTACAATATCGTTCGCAGTGAAAGTGGCCGAGGACTGGCCTGTAGTCCAAGAACTGCTGCTACTGGTGGGGGTGCCAGGATCTGTTGCACCGCCATCTATATTGTACGAGTTGTAGTAATAGGTCACTCCGTTATCGGTGCTCTCAAAAGTGGCTGTTGCTGTGTTGCCCGAGACGGTGAAAGAAACGTAGGGCGTAGCCAGCTTGACCACCTCGAAGACAGCCACTTGGGAGTTGCAGGCACCGTTGCCCGAGGTGATGGCCCTGATGGTGCAGGCACTGCTTTGCTCAAAGCTGACCGTGGTAGTGCCGGTACCAGTGTAGTGGGTGCTGGTAGGATCGGTACCGTCGGTGGTGTAATAGATGGTGCTGCCAGCTGCTGTGGTGAGGGTCACCATATTGGTTGTGTTGTTGAAGCTGAAGGTGGGTGCTGCTGGGGCCATACCCACAGTGACATCAATGGTGGCGGTGCAAGCATTACCACCACTGGTGTTTTTGGCGGTGAGAGTCAAGGTGGCAGTGCCGGCGCTCTTGGCCGAGATGGAGAGCACTCCGCGTGTGCCGATGGTACCCGTGGCAACCGCGTTGTTGCTTGAGGTCACCGTGATGTTGTGGTAGGCATTGGTGGAAGTGATGGTATAGAACACCTCGGCTGTCGTATCATTACTATTCTCCTTGCATACCGTAATGGCGTTTTCTGCAAGGTTTATGGCCGTTGGGTTGCTCATGGGCTGGAAGGTAACCTGCTTGGTTGCCGTAAGTGTGTTGCCCGAAGGGAAAGTGTAAGTCAATGTCACTGTTGCGTTGGTCGCACTGGAGACAGAATTGTTATAGTGGATAACTCCATATTGGTCGATGGTGGCGTAAGTGTTGCTGATGCCCGAAAGCGACCATGAGTAGCTGCTGTAGTTCTCGGTAGTAGGCACACTGTTAATGGCAGTGGTGCCGGCGGCATCGAAAAGGTTTGAGGTGTTGTTGTAGAACACGTAATCAGTGTAGCCCGCCTTGTAGGTAGGGATGACTTTCATCAGATAGCGGTAAGCCCCGTTGGTGACAATCTCAGAGGCACCGGAGATATCGGGTTCCACATATTCTGCATTGTAGGTATTTTTGGTGACGGCGAAGACGACTGTTCCTGTAGTATTGTTGCTGGTGCTCCAAGCGCCATTATAACGCAGCCAGCCGTTATTGTTTGTTCCAACACGAATGCGCTGACCTGTCGTTCCACTCTCGTTACCATTAAGAGTACAATTAGCTGTTTGAGTGGTGGTAACAGAGAATGTACCGTTGTTATTATTATTTCTACGCAGATAAAATCCCTCGCCATTCCTCCAGGTGCCGCCACTTGTACCAGTCCAGAGACAGGTGCTGGGGTTAAAGGTGGTGGTACCTGCAGTGCTACTGTTAAGGTAGTTTGTACCACTGAAAATAACATAAGTACCTGTTTCCGATGACGAGCCGCCGCCCGTGGTTGAGCCTTCGGGTACACCCCAAGGAGTGAACTCGGAGTACTGCATATAGTTGCCGCCGTTTTTGGCGGTGATATAGAAGCGGAAATATGTGTAGAATGTCGTTGTGGAACAATCAAAGTAGAACTCCGTGTAGTTGACATCTTCCAATGTGTTGTCGTTGGTGACGGTGTGGATGTCGGTCCAAGTACTGCCGTCATTGGAGCCTTGCACTTGCCAGCTATGAGGGTTACGACCATGATAGGTGGCGTTGTCGTTGGCGGTGGTAATACTGTAGCCAACTAATTGCACTGGCTCGGAGGCCTGCAGCACCACGTACCACGGGCCGTTGCCGTTGCCGCCGTGCTTGGTGGTGATGTCGCCATCGCAACCTTCGGTGTAGTTCTCATCGGTGTTGCCATCGGTTCCGCTAATTGGAGTATAGGTCACACCTGTACCTTGGTCGGTCCACTGTGCCCATGTCTCCTGACCGCCGCCAATAAGCATCGCTGCCAGAACGACCATCCATTTCAAATTTAATCCCAGTCGATTAATAGTCTTATTCATATCTCGTATTATAGTATTCATTGTTTGATGTCAATTATTTTGATATCAAGCTCTCCTTTTCTATTCTTCCCTGTAACTTCAGTGCTTTAGTAATCTTATTTTCTTCGATTTACATATATACGGTAAGTCTCAATTACCTTTTAAACGGATTACGGAGTTTAATAGTTCTGGTGTTTTTGCTGCCTCGTGCTGCTTTGGTTGAGGAGCCGCGGTTGAAAGTGGGGAATATCACCTGGCCTGATGTGGTTGTCTGGACTGCCGACCACGTGTAGTAGGACTTGCCTGATGCCGAAGGGGTGTGTGAATTGACCCATTCATTCAGGGGGACGTCGAGGGTCTGGCCAACATAGGTGGGGTTGGCGTCCTGTGCAGCAACCATGGAGACAATGGTGAATGTTGTTCTCGAGACGATGTTGCATCCGATGTTGGCGTCGGGCGGGTTGCCGCTGAAGCAGAAGGTTCCGGGGCCTCCAGTGGCGAGGTTGTCGCCGATGAAGTCGTGTCCCATGGCGCTCCAGCAGTTGTTGATTTGAGCTCCATCTTCGATTGTTCCGGCGATGCCGCCGCAGTCCACAGCGCCCTGCACCATGCAGTGGTTGTAGCAGTTGTTGACTGCGCCGCCCTGCAGGTTGCCGACAATACCGCCAGCATACTGGGCACGAATCGTGACATCGGGAGAGGCTGTACCGTCGATGAAGTGGTCGCCCTCCGAGTCGCAGTTGAACACCTCACCGCCGGTCATCTCGGCCACAATGCCGCCCACACTGCCCGTGGCGCCGCGAAGGGTGACCTTATTGCGGCAGCCACAGACGATGCCTGCATTGTTGTGGCAGACTCCGCCAATGGAGCCCGTGGTGGTGAAGACGATGGCACCGGTGGAGATACAGTTGTCAATGATGCCGCCGCTGTTGTTGTTGAAGGCTATGATGCCCCAGTTACCTGTGGAGTTGACGGGGTTGACATTGGCCGAGACAAGGCAGTCCACGACCTTGTTGTTGTTGTTGTAGCAAATGCCTGCAATGTTGTTGCCTCGCGGAATTGCCGACGAGAGCGAGAAGTTACCCTGGAGGGTGCCGTTGTTGGTGTAGCATACACCAGCCACGTTACCGTTGGTGACGAGAAGCGCTTCGTTGGCACCGCCGATAATGGTGCCGTTGTTGATGGCGCAGAGGCCGGCGATGCCACGCGAGGTGGTGGCCGTGACGGCGCACTTGTTGTGGCAGTCAATCATTTCGCCGTTGTTGATGTGGCACATGGGCGAATAGGCTGCATCACCGGCTATGGTTTGGTTGCCCTTTACATAGACCAGTTCGACCCTGCCTTCGCTGGATATCGACTCGAAGAGGGGCACACCGCTGTTGTTGGTGATGCCGCCGTTGGTGGCAGTGGCCGAAGCAAAATACATGTAGCCTTTGAAGTTCTCGATGCCTTCGGTCCAGGCGTCGCCAAGCTCAATGTCGGAACGGACAATCTTGAAGCAGGTGGGACCGTCAGGACTGTTGTCGCTGATGCCGCGTATTGTCTGCCCGTTGATGGTCAAATTGTTCTTCATGGCAGCACGGACAATATCCAGGTCGCTGTAACTGTAAATCTGGAAGGGACGGTCCTTGGTGCCGCTGCCGACAAGATAAACATTTGCCGCGCCTGTCGTGGCATTGAAAGCTGTAATATCGAGGGCGGGCATCATGGTGATGTTGCGGCGATGGATGTCGGCACGTATATTCTTTACCAAATAGGTGTTGCTTCCGGCAAGCTTCACTTTCATCTGTATCTCATACTGCGTCTTGCTGTTGGCGGCAATAGGGTCGGGAGTGGGGTTGCCACTGCTCGGGGTGCCGACAGCGGGAAGCGGGAGGTAGAATGTGAGGAGTTTCTGAGCTCCGGTACCTATGGTCTTGTTGATGTCCGAGATGGTGATGGTACGGTCAGCCTCGGCGGTGCTGTTGGAGGTCAGCCACGGCTGGTTGTGTTGGACATCGTGGGCCTTGAAAGAACCCGAGAGCTGCTGTGAAGGGCTGGTGAAGGTTATCGACTCTATCTGTTTGTCGCCAGTGCTGCTGTAGAGCTGTATGCGGAGCACGCCGGCGACGACATGGAAGTAGATTTCCTTTTCGAACCCACCCTCGGCATAGCAGACCATCGGCATCGCGCCACGCCCGAAAGAGGAGTCGGGATGGGTGCCGTTTTGGTCCTGACGGTAAGGATGCACCGCGGGGAGGGTGATGTTGAATGTGTTGTCATCAATTTTCGACTGGTAGAGCGTCTCCGGATAGAAGGCATAGCCGTCGCCACTGGGGAGCTCGTTTTCGCTGCGGAAATATGCGTCGAGGGTATTCTCACCGCTGATAAGGTAACAGTCGGATTCTTCGCTACCCACAACGGTATGGATCTTGTCGTCCTGCTCCCAGTAGAGCCACTGCTCGGCGTGGCCAAGATAGACTTTCGTGCCCTCGGGGTTGGTGGCCTCGAACTGGTCCATCTTCGAACCGAAAAACTTGATTTCCTTCTTTCCGCACGACGAGAGCACTGCGGTGAGGAGGGTAAGGGCCATGAATGATATTTTCAGTCTCTGTTTATTCATGATTGTTGTTGTTTTAATACTAAATTAATACCATTCGCCGTGGTAGTTTTCGCCTGCCTCGGTCGAGGTAGACTGGGTTGTTATCTCGCTGAAGGTCTCGTGCTTGGCTGTTGCCTCGGGCGAGGTGGCAAAGCCGTGCTCGACGACATACTCGTAGAGGTCGAGGAGCGGCGGCTCGTATGGCATGCGTTGGGTTGTGGGTTTATTGTTCATAATATATAGCGTTATACATTATTTCTTGATGACTTTCTTGACAACTGTACCTGTGGCGGTTCGTATGCGGAAGTAGTAGGACCCGGTCGGGTGGTCGCTGAGGTCAACGACGGTCTTGTCGCTGTCGAGCGTCTGTTTGAGCACGGGTCGGCTTACGGCGTCGTAAACCTCAATGCTCTGCAGGTCGCTGCCCTCGACATTGACAATGGAGAGCGTCGGGTTGGGATAGACCTTGACATCCGAAAGCTGGTTGACAACCTGCGGTATGTCGTTGTTATTGTTGACCACATAGAGTGTCAGCACCACAAGCGAGTCGCATCCGTTGACGCTGTAGAGGCTGTCAACATACTGGAAGGTGTAGATCTGCTGCTGGCCCTGTCCTGCAATGCCGGCGCGGATGTCGGCGTCGCTGAAGTGGTAGCCCATACCGTCGTAGCCCTGACCCAGGTCGATGCTGTCGAAGAGCGTCGTGGTGTCGCCATAGTTGACGGTAAGCATGAGGTAGAAGGTACTGTCGAGATAGGCGGAGCTGTCAACGACATGGAAGATGTAGGTGCCCGACTGGTCGAAGGTGATTCCGTCGAACTCATAGCTCTCGCAGGCAGAGGTGATAAGGGTGTCATTGACCGGTATCATGTCGGGATCGCCGAAGATCGGATAGCCAGAGTTGACATTCTCGAGGTCGGAACGCCAGTGGAAGTAGTTGGATTCGGGGTGTGCATTGACCCAGGCGTTGAGGACACGCGTCAGGTTGGTGTAGCCGTCCACACGCTCGGTGAGCAGAACCTGGTTGCCGCTGCCGTGGAAGGTGGTGGACTTCTGGGCAGGATTGCCGCCGTAGAGCGAGTAGCCCACCATGTCGTCGGTCATGCCACTTACATAGTAGCAGTTGCTGATCGAGACATCCTGTCCAACATAGCCGGCAATACCGCCAACATAGTCACGTGCCTTCGACTCGCCATAGACATAGTTGTTGTTCATGTCGAGTGCCTTGGCCGAACCGATGAGACCGCCGACCTTCTGGTTGTTGCTGCCGCCATTGATGCGCATATAGTTGTTGTTGATCTGAGTGCGTCCGGTGTTGTCCTTGTTGCCTCTCTTCTTGCCGCCGCCGTCGCTGGTCGCCGGGTCGGTGCTGCTGCCCATGACACCGCCGAAGTAGATGGAGGAGAGATTCCTCGTGTCAATTTCTCCGACAGTGTTGCTAACAGTATCCACCGAACCGTAGCCGAAGATACCACCGGCATAAAGTGAGTTGCCCCTCATACGAATAGAGTTGATATCAACATTCGAGACTGATGTTCCGTCGCCCTTGGCAACGATACCGCCGGTGATGTACTCGCCGAAGATTACCTGTTGCTTGATAGTCAGATCTGACAGTCTCGAGTTGTTCGAACGTGCCACAACACCGCCAACATAGTTGTTGCCTTTGGTGAGCGAGCTGTCTATCGAGAAGCCCTGAATGGTGGCGCCGTTGGTGTAGCCGAACATACCTACCAGAGGCACAGTGTTCTCGTTGAGAGTGATATACTTGACTGTCTGGTCAGCATTGACACCGACAATGGTGCCCTCGAACGGGTTGTTGAGCGTTCCGAGTGGGCTCCACTTGTAGGCCGACATATCGATAGTATTGTCTGGATCGTCAGTAAAGTCGAGGGTGATGGTGTTGAAGTGGAAGGTCTGTGCATTCTGGCCGTTGTAGCCGTTGACGGTGCTGATGAGCCATGCAAGACCCTTGTTAGTGCGGATGGTGACATCGCCGTTGTAGCCCAGATGGTAGTCGTAGTCCGTTGCCACGCTTGGATCGCTCGACGGGCTGCTCTGTCCATTGTAGGAGGTCACTGCCTGCCACCAGTATTCAGTGGGCGAGTAGTAAACCGCAGGCTTGTTATAGTTAGTGTCAAGACTAACCACAAACGATGCATTCTCGGGGCTTGAGGGGTCAAATGACCACGCAATGTACTCCCAATGTGAGACCATCGGCGATGACGGGTCGCTCGGGTCGGAATGTACCGAATCCGGGGACGGATGCAGCTGTATGATACTTCCGGGGCAGAACTCGTCATTTTTCAAATCCAGAGCGTGTTCAGGGGTGAATTCAGTCTCGTCGTGGGCGAAGGCTTTCACCACACCGCGGGCAGCGACAGGATAGATCTGCGGGTCAACCTTGTAGGAGCGATAGACACGCAGGTAGCGTGGTACCATCTCACTCTCGTAGATTGTTCCGGCAACACGGTTGAGGATGGCCGATTCTTTATCGATATAGGGGCGTCCCTGGTAGGTCCACGCATCCACTTTCTGAGCCTCGGTACCGTCATTGATACCGATATTGTAGTTGTGGTGCAGATGGTTGGAGTAGCCGGCACGACGCACACCACCGTTGGCAGTCTGGGTCGAGGACGCTTCTTCCAACATGTGGACTCTGAACTGGTGCTCGACAGGGAATAAGTTCTCATCCGTGGCACCTGCCCAAGTCAGTGAATGGGTCGGATCTCCGTCATAACTCCACGGCACCTCGTTTCCTGCCTCGTTGAGGAATCTGATGTTCAACGGATTCATATCGTCTCGGTTGTCCTCGTAGCGTACATAGTCGTGGAAGCTGCTGCTGTCAACACCCGGGGCAGGGATACGGTAGTATTTGTAGTTGGATACCGAACCGTATGCCGGTGTGTTGATGTTGCCGTCGGCTCCGTCGTGGCCGTAAGTGGCGTTATAGTCGCTGTAGGCCAAGTAGGGGTTGCGGTGGCACAGGAAGTTGAGCGAGTCGACATAGTATGTACCGGCGTGGTAGGTCTGGCCTTCACCACGTCCTTCGTCGGTAATCTTACCCACACGAATCATCACCGGCTGCGTTACCGAACAGTTCCCTGTCAGGTCGGTCGCCGTGACCTTATAGAGGTAGGTTGACCTCAGGTAGTCCTGACGTACACGGAGGTCGGTCAACACCAAGGTGTCCATCTGTGCCTTGAGTCGGTCGGGCTCAACCTCGGGGTTGTCCATGTTGCTGATGGCGTTGGAACCCACTGTTCTGCGGTCCCTGATCGGGGTCGAATTCACAGTTAAATTCGGATAGTTGCCCACAATAGTATCGCTGTCCCAATGATACTTGTAGGGGAAGAAGCCGCCACCGACATGGAAGAAGACGGTGTCGGTCGAGACAACGCAGGTGGCCGTAGGATTCCAGTGGAACGAGATACTGTCGCCCTCCTGATACTTGTTAATCTTTATATTATGTGCAGTGTTGGCTTCCTCGTCGAGCACCTGACGAATACCCTTGGCGAAGGAAGCGCAGCGCTGGAAGTAGATGTTGTAGGGACCCACGCTGGCGTGGTGGAAGATAAAGACCTTGTCGTTGTAGTTGGGGTAGGCCGTGGCATTGGTGGTATAGGTAACAGAAGGATACCTGTCGCTGAACGACGGGTTGAGGCTGTCGGCAGCGTTGGCGCGCGGTCCGTCATAAGAGTAGTATGCAGAGTCGTTGAAAAAGACATTGCTGTTGTAAACCTCATCGACGAGCGTGGTGCTCGACTTGCCTTGGGCAATGCGGGCAAAGGCAATGGTGTCGCGCGGTATGGTGTTGTCGAGCTTATGCGTGCCTGTGGTGCGGCTGTTGGAATATCTGTAGCCCGGGAACCACTTGCTGATACCCACCTTTGAACCCTCCTTCATGGTGCTGAGGAAATAGACCAGGTCGCTCTGCAAGTCGCGGCGCACTGCGTCGGGCACTATGGCGGGGGAACGTTTCAGATAGACATTGCTGAGCGAGAAAGATTTTGCAAGTTGCATGGTGTCGAGATAGTACACCCTGAACTTCATCTCGCCAGTCTCGGTTTCGTCGGCGTTGGTGAAGATGTAGGCTATCTTCTCCTTGAAGGCTGCTGGGATATTGTTTGCATCGGCCTTGAGGTAGAAGTTGCGCGACACATTGATATCCTGTTGCGGCAGACCCGAACCGAGAACCAGTTCGCCACCATCAACATAGACTGCACCACCATAGTTGCGCGGCAGCGAGTCGCTGGTTCCAACGCCTGTGGATGATGTGGCTGCTGTGGCTGCATTCCAGTCGATAACGGCATTGTCGTATATCTTTATTTTGTCGCCCAACGAGACACGCGGTCTTGAACCCGTCTCGCCCGGCAGTCTCTTGATTGCTATGGCACCGCCGCCTATAAAGTTGGTATTGACTGCATCGTTAGAGGGATCGCTGTTCCATTCTTTGTTGAAATTGTTGGAAATGCGCACATTGGATGTGAGGTGGACTGTTCCGCTCCCGTGGCAGTAGAACGCCGGAGCCGACGAGAAGTGAACAACGTCGGAACGACGGAAATTCTCATAGTAGTAATGATTGCCGACCTTGGTGTAGCGTCTGCCGGCTTCATAAGTGGCCCCTGGTGTCGCGAACGTGGTGTCTTGTTTCTTGCGCGTACAGCCACTGCCGTTAATCCAGACGTTGCGCAAGGTGATATTGCCGCTACCCCTGACAACAATCATGGGGTTGGGGTTGGCGCACGCCATTGTCGGGAACTTGAAGTGGCTGCCCGAATAGCGTATCATCTGGATAACGCTGTAGTCGTCGCCGATAATGGAGACCGACTCTCGGGTGGTGGAGATTGGCATGGAGTCGAGAATGTCGAGCACGTCGCCCTCCTGGTAAATACGCATTGCCTGCGTTATGCTCATCAGGTAGTTGTTGGGGTTGTTGCGCACCGTCGATGCCTCGGCAATAAGGTTGGCGTATGAGGGAGTTGCATCGTCGGCAGGAACCCAGTTGGGATTGCCTTCATGACCGGCATAATAGTTATGGGTCGAATCGTAGCCAAAGCCGTAGGCATGCATCGTAATCGGCAGTGTCCCGCCATCAGGAGACTGGGCAATACGTGTAAGGGTTGGCTTCGGAGCCAAATAGATGGTGTCACCCTCCCTGCGGGTACGCAGCTGGACAACCAAGTCGAAATAGCCGTCGCCCGAGGTCTTGGTGTTCTTGTAGTAGAAGGTCAACTTGACATTGGCCAATGGCGGATTGAACTGGTTGTGGTAGAAGTGGTCACCATTGAATTTCAGCGTGACATCCATACTTGCCGTAGAACGTCCGTCGAGGGTTCCCAACCACAATCCGGCACCTTGCCCGAGATTCGTCTTGTCGTGGGCTGCGTTGTAATCGAGCGAGTTATACGTAGAGTCTGTACCACTGTGGTCATTGTCGGGACGGAAGCTCAAACCGGTTGACTCCTCATAGTCCTGCTTGGCTAATTCATAAACATCGAAGAAACGCTTCTCGATATGGTACCAGCCAAGGGTGTTGTTGAGTTCCTCGGAGGTGCTTTCAGTAGGCTCGACGGTGAGTGCAAAATGGTTGTTGTTGTCAATTTCATCGTCGAAATCCTGCAGATGGAACCAATTCTTCTTGTTGGGGTTGTCGTTGACTGTATATCCAGCGTCAACAACATTGGTATCCTTTATCCAGGAGATGCCATGGAGGTAGATGTCGCGCTGGTTGAAAGAGGCTGGAATAGTCACTTTGCGGACGTAGGTGTTGCTTACACCCTCGTTGTACATGGCCAACACAGGAACTTTCTGGTCGCTGAACTCCTTGATGACTGTGGAGATGGTGATGGTGATTTCGATAGGACCAATGAAGTTTCCATTCTGGTCGAACTCGTAGAGCGTGAACTCCACGTCGCGCGAGATGGTGGTGGAGATGTTCTTGCTGTAGGTTAAGGTGAAGTTCATGGTCGGGATGACACCCACTGCCGTCGGAATGATGGCGTTGGAGATGTAACCGCCCGACATGGTGATGTACTGTGAACCCGGAATTACCGACTGGGGCCAACAGTTGTAGCGGGTGTTGCCATGCTCGGCATCGACAAGCGAGACATTAAAGTCTTCGGACGGAACAGAAATAGATGTCAGTGAGCTTCCGCTGTTCCAGCAGGTTCCGTTACTGAAATTGTCGCCGCTGGAGAAGGTGAGACCGAAGGAGTAGTTCGAGTCGACCTGGATTTGGGCCAATTCAGCAGTTACGGGATCTTCACCGAACTGGACAAATGTACTGTCAGATGCATTGTAGCCCTGGTCAATCAGGCTGAGCTGACCACCATTGTCGCGGTCGATGACGATGGACCTGACAAGGTAGAAGTTGCCGCCGTCTGAAGGAGGCAGCTCGACATAGGCTGTGGCATAAGCCAAGTCGTCGGCAGCGTTAACTGTGATGGTGCCGTTGGTGCCTGATTCGCCAGTTATATGACGAGGATAGCTGTGGCTGGTCTCATTCTCGGGAAGCAGGTCGTGGTTGAGGATGCCGTCGGGAGTGGCGTTAGCTACTAATGTTACGCGACGCACGCGCGAACCTTGACGTGTACCGACCTTCCAAGAACGATAGTCGGCATCGCCCGGGACAACCACATTGGTATAGTCGATCTCGTTGTCGTAGGTGCCGAAGTTGTCGCACCAGCAGGGAGCAACGAAACCGCCATCACTGACGTTGATATTATTAGAAGTATATTTTTCCTCGGCATAGACATAGCTGAGGGTCTGGTCCTGAGCAAGGAGGTACATCCAGCCATAGACATGTCCAAAGTCGTGGTCGGGATCGTCGAGACCGTCGCGCCTTTCTCTAGTGACATCCATATTGTCGAGCTTGTCAACGAAGGGCGAAACCCTGACATAGGAACCGTTGCGGAGCATGAGCACGTTGTAGTTGGCCACACTTCCCGACTTTCCGCGCTCTTCAGGTAGCTTGGCACAGATGTCGGTGTTCTCGCAAATCGACTGGTCGCAATCGGCTGAATTGCCCGACGATGGGTGACCTTTGAGGTTGTCGAAGAAGTCGTTGGGAGTATCGGAACCCTCGGGGTTAGTGACATCCACATTGAGGTAGAGGTGGTCGGGGTTGGCTATTTCGTAAACCTCGTTGTCCTTCATGCTGACCATGTTTCCGACATAGATTGACGGTGACTCGATCATGACGATATTGTCCTTGCGGAAGATGAGGGTGTCGATGCGGCAGAAGGAGTAGTTGGGCGAAGCGTAGGCCGAGAAAGCGTCCTGCTCACCATATAAAATAAGAAATACGCTGTCGAGGATGACCTTGTCGGCACGCTGAATGGAATAGAGGCTCTTGGAGGGGTTGGGACAGGATGGATAGTCGCCGTAGGGACGGTTGGTGGTGAGACGGTTGCAGTCGCCGCCCTCGGTCGAGGTACCGGCACCAAGAATGGAGTAGGCAATATCCATACTGGGCAGGTCGTAACCTGTGAAATCGGTAAGAGAAGTGTAGTAGCCCTTGCCGTCGACGAGTATGTTGCTCTCGCCGCCGAAAACACCGCGGGTCATGAAGTAGGCACTGTCGCCTGCCTCGCCCCAGTCGCTGGCGTTATAGACGGAAGCTTCAAAGTTGATGATTTTCTTTTCGAGAGTGGGGTTGCCGGTAATAGTGGTGCTGGCATTGGTGGCACCAACGAGGTTGGGCTTGAACTGGCCGACACCAAACTTGTGCGATGCAACACCATACTTGTCGTCGGTCCATACGGGCGAGTCGTTGACAGCATCGATTCCGACGTTTACATAGACCGAACCGTAGATGTTACCTTGATAGCCACCGCCATAGACGCTCTTCTCAATACGACCACCGGTGATGTTGAGGATTGAAGAGGGACGCAGGGTGGTGTATGCCCACGCTGCATTGGCCGCACGGTTTTCTAAGGCTGAGCGTCCGATACTGTCGATGCACTCGAAGGGGAAACCGTCGTCAACAGCCTCGCTGCCGCCATAAACAGAGAAATGGACATATCCGCTGTCCATGTTGAGGACCTTGGTGGCATAGGCCAACTGGTGGCCGAGGGGTTGATGGAAGACGTTCTTGCCAATATTGTCGGTGCTGCGTGCAGGATTGGTGAAGTTCTGTGCCGAGAAGAAACGGCTCTTCATTCCTACTTCACCGCGCGCGCCGGCAAAAATGTGACGGTGGAAGTCGCCACCGTGGATATTCAAGACTATCTGGCCGATATGCTCGTCGCGAGTGTCGTTGGTGGCAACCATATTGGCTGAGACCATTTCACGGTCGCCAACAAGACCCATGCTGCCGCCACCATAGACGCTGCCGATAAAGACACCGCCATTGATGGTGACTTCGACCTCCATGTTGTATGGCACTGTGTCGGTACAGTTGCAGGCAGTGTTGGTGAGGATTGCCACATCGTCATTCAAACGACCGCCAGCGGCACTCCATTTGGCTATGGAATCGGTAAACGCATAGTCGCCATTGCCGGCACCGAAGAGGTGGATGAAGTTGCCAGAGTTGACTATAAGCTCGGTGCGCTGCACCTTGCCGGTGAAGTCGTTGCCACCGAAGATGGTGTCGATGGTTATTTTGTCGAAGTTCTCAGGTTGGTGACCGTTGATGATGCCATAGGCCACATTGGTCACGTCGGAGGAGAGGCAACCCAGATAGAGCTCTTTCAGGTTGGACTCGACAGTGGTGTCGTACTGGACGTAGGTGTTGCGGACATTGCCCGAACGACCACCGCCGAACATGGCACTGCGATTGCCACCCATGGACTTGAAGTTGTGGACAATAAGGAAGGAGGTGTCGAGGACGTTGCCCATGGCTTTGGCGGTGCCATAGATAATCTCGCCTCTACCGTTGCGGTCAACCATGCCGTCATTGTCACCATCCTGTGCCACGCCGATATATAAATCCTTGCAGCCTGTGCCGATGCGGAGACCCATGTTGTCAACACGACCGCAACCGGCACCGAAAATCATGCCGTTGAACTCGCCATCGGGAGCATCGACAAGAACGCGGGTCTTGCGGCAGTCGCCAGAGATGCCACCGCCATAGATGTTGCCGTTGATGGTGAAGTCGCCGTTGAGTATGACGGTTGTGCTGTCAACGTAGGGACGGCCTTTCATGTCATAGACACCGAAATCCTTGGTGCAATACTTGCCTACAGTCAGGGCCTCGGTAACACCACAATCTGTGGCTTTTACCTTGGTGATGCCGTCAGACTTCAGGTAATAATAACCGTCCACATCGTTGTGCTGCTGCTCGTAGAAAGCGTAGTCGCCATTGCCACCGCCAAAGACATCGCCGTTAAGAACGAGATCTTCACCGTTGAGAATGACATGGGCATCATCAACCTCACCGGAGAGGTCGTTGCCACCAAAGATGCTACCCATAATGGTGCCCTTCTTGACGTTGACAAGCGTTGCCTTTGTGACGTCGGCGACATTGCAGCCGCCATAGACATTACCGTTGACGACAAAATAGTCGCTGGGCAGACCGACATAGGTGCTGACACCGTAGGGCAATGAACCCAGATACTCGTTGTTTGCCGTCATGTCGCCCATGTTGCCGCCGCCATAGATGTTGCCGACCTTACCCTTGACAAGGTAGAGGCTGGGCACTACGGACATGGCAGCCTTGTTGTTACCGCCAAAGAGGGTTCCGATGTTGGTATTGTTGCCAGTGTGGGCATCGGCGACAATGTCGCTGTTGGTTATGTCGCAGTTGACCCACACGTAGGGTTTCAGTTTGGAATAGGTGACGCTACCAATAGTGACACCCTCGCCTACCGTGGCATTGTTGCCGCCGGCAAAGACGCGCTCGATGGAACCTGTCTGAGCAATGTTGACATCGACCATGGTTCCCGTGACATTGGGCAGCGAGGGATTGTCGCACTTCAGCACTTCACGACGACCAGAAATGTAAGGCATCGCGGTTGTGTTGTAAGCCACCTTTTCGCCGGCGTCGTTGTAGTGGTAGTAGTTGTAGTCACCATTGCCGCCACCGAAGACATCACCGTGGATTTGAGGAGTGCCAGTGATTGTGACAGCACTGGGGACCTTGACGGTGGTGGTGGTTGCAGAGGCTGTAAGGGCGCTATAGTTCAGGAAGTCGGACAAATCCTGGCCGTCGGTGCGGGCGGTGGTGGTGTAGTTGTTGGCATCGGAATAGCCACTGCCGCTCCAGGCTCCCGTCACGGTGCCGGTCTTGTCGTTGCCGCCATAGATGTTGCCGTAAACGACAGGGGTGCCAGTGATGGTGAGGCGGGCAGTGCCATAAACGTTGGCAAAGTTACTGCCTGCGAAGATTCCGGCGGACCTGTTGTCGTTGTCGATACCGAACTGGGGGGTGCCGGAAATGGCAACACTGGTGCTGCCGTAAGTACCCTGACGGCCTACCAGAGCCATGTTGCCGCCGCCATAGACGTTGCTATCGATAAGCGCCGTGCCGCTGATATAGACGTTGGTGACGTAGAGTTCGGGGGAAGGCTCGCCGGCCAGTTCAGAGTAGGCGTTGCCGGCGAAAGCTGCATTCGAAGCTGCCGCATCGTCGTAAGCGTCGGTGACACAACGGTAGAGACCGTTGCTGCCGCCATAGACTGCGCGATGAACTTCACCGCCGCTGACATAGACGTTGGTGGAGTAGTTCTGCGGTATCAAGCCCTGAATGTTAGTGCCGCCAAAGATAGTTCCGGCGTGACCGTCCATCATGACGATATATGTGTTTGCTGCAGTACCTGCACTCTGACCACCACCATAGACGGTGTCGCAGATGATGTCGGCACTGTTGATGAGCACCAACGTACTGGCATTAGGAGCTGAGGTGCCAACGGGATTGCCTGTAACCGAAGTGAGGTCGGCTGCTGCGTTGTGGTTCATGACACCTTGGTTGCCGCCACCATAGACGGTGTGGATGCCTCCAGAGGTGAGGGTCAGCGTGGGAAGTCCTGTCATGGCTGCGGCATTGTTGCCACCAAAGAGGCAGCGGATGTCGTAAGCCGAAGTGGTAGGATCGTATGAGGGAGTGTATGTCGTGTAGAGCGAATTGCTTGCCGGCACATTGACGGTGACGGAAGCTGAGAGGACGTCTTCGTGGTTGCCACCAGCAAAGAGGGTGTCGATCTGACCGTCGGTGACTTCGATGACTACATTCTGACCAGCAACCTTGTTGCCACCGCCAAAGAGGTAACGAATACCATGGGAAGCGTCGCTTCCGGTAGCATAGGCATAACCTTTCTCACCACCCAGGTTGACGGAGTTGGCAGCCTCGGTAGTACCGCTGACGTTGATGGCATGGATGCTGTTATCACCGAGGGTGCCACCGAAGTTGTTGCCACCAAAGACGGAATAGATGGTGCCGTTGGTAATGTCAATCTCTGTACTGTTACCCGTCGTGGCAGTGACGAAAGCGTTCTTGGCACCACCGAAAACGGAGTCGATGTAAGGATACTGGGTTGCCACGGTGATCTTGGTGCGCGGAACCTGCGGCACATAGAGATTGGCGGTGAGAGTCTCGATTGCCGAGCCCGTACCGTTGTACTGCTTCAGGTCGCCAGCGCCAAGGGGGGCCGTGGTCACAGCATTACCAATGGTCGGATAGCTGTAATAACCGTTGCCGCCACCATAGACGGAACCGATCTTAATGGACGAAGTTGAGTTTAAAGCGCCGGCACCTGTACCGGAAACACCGATGACCACTTCAGCGCCATCGATAGTGTTGTTGGTGCCACGAGAACCTGCGAGTACCTTGCCGGCAATATCGTTGCCACCATAGACGGCACTGATAGTGTCGCACTTGACAACGGTGACAAGGGTGCTACCGTTGACGTCGGCCATACGGCCACCGCCAAAGACAGCGCCACCGATGGTCTGAGCACACAAGGTGCCGACGGAGATTCCCATAAGCATAGCTAAGGCCAGTAATCGGCCTGCAAAGTTCATGCTCTTTGAAAAGACTTTTGTCATATTTTGTTCTGTTTTTTTCTTTAAAACACTTTATTTTCGCACGTATAATATAATAAAAATGCCGCTTTTTTGCACTAATATATACTACGCACATATAATAACTGTCAGATATTTAACAAGTTAAACATCTTTGGCTACTATAACACAAGATGCAAATATAACAAACTAAAACAATACGACAAAAAAATCAAACGTTAAAATTTCTCAAAAAGGATAATTATCGTGCTTTTTAGGATATTTCCACGCTTACGCTATGACATCAACATATCATTCATTTGGCATGTCGGAGACATGCATATCGAGTGTATAACGTCATTCATATTGAGCCTCTCCGAGGCTCATGGTAGAGGGGTCCTATCCTGTCACCACACTGCGCTACCTGCGGCCGCTTAGTATGGTGTTTTTGAGATATAGCCTCTCCGAGGCTTCATGGGCGTACATGGCTTTCTGGTTCGCTCGGTAAGGCGATTCGGCACTCCTCTCCACGTCGGAGACGTGCGGCATCGACTGTATGACGTCACTCTGATTGAGCCTCTTCGAGGCTCGTGGTAGAGGGGTCCTACCCTGTCACCACACTAAGCAAAGCGCAGTGTGGTGAACTAAGAAAGGTGTTTCGGGAAGTCGGTACGACTTCGCACGAAACACCTTCTAAAACAACATTTTTATACTTATCAGGCCTTGCCTTGGGGCACCATGTCGTAGGGGATGGCATCCTTGGGTCCGTGGGGCTCGAGGATGGTGCCAAACTGACTTTCGAACTTGTTGATGTTCTCGTTGAGAGCCATCATAAGCCGTTTGGCATGGATGGGCGACATGATGATACGCTGGCGTATAACGGCACTATCGTTGCCCGGCAACGCCTGCGCAAAGTCAAGTATAAACTCGGCGGGAGAATGGGTGATTACAGCGAGGTTGCTGTAGGTTCCCTCGGCCACTTCGTTGCTGATGTTAAGATTCAGGTTTTTCTGTTTATCCTGAGGCATAATAATCTGTTTTTAAAGTTAAGCCTTTATGTTTTTCTTGTCTCCAACGATGAGGTCCTGATATTCGCGCAAGCCAGTTCCCGCGGGGATGAGGTGTCCGACGATGACGTTCTCCTTCATACCCTCGAGGAAGTCTTGTTTTGCGTTGATAGCGGCCTCGGTGAGCACCTTGGTTGTCTCCTGGAAGGAGGCGGCACTGATGAAGCTCTTGGTCTGCAGAGAGGCACGCGTGATACCTTGCAGAATCTGCTTGGCGGTGGCGGGTTTAGCCTCGCGAGCGGTGATGAGCTTCTTGTCCTGACGACGCAGATAGGAGTTCTCGTCGCGCAGCTTGCGTGCAGAGATTATCTGTCCGTTCTCGATGTTCTCGCTGTCGCCCTTGTCCTCGACAACCTTCATGCCGAAGATCTCGTCGTTGGTCTCGTGGAAGTCGATCTTGTTGACCAGCTCGCCTTCGAGGAAGCGGGTGTCGCCCGGGTCTTCGATCTCGACCTTGCGCATCATCTGACGCACAATGACTTCGAAGTGCTTGTCGTTGATCTTCACACCCTGGAGACGATAGACCTCCTGAACTTCGTTGACGATGTATTCCTGAACCTTCATGGGACCCTTGACTGCCAAGATGTCGGCAGGGGTGATAGCGCCCTCGCTCAACGGTGTACCAGCCTTGACGTAGTCCTGATCCTGTGCAAGGATCTGCTTACTGGTGCTGATGAGGTAGCTGCGCTGCTCTCCGGTCTTGGAGGTGATGGTGATCTCACGGTTGTTACGTTTCAGCTTCTTGGCGATGGAGACGATACCGTCGATTTCGGCCACGATAGCGGGGTCGGACGGATTGCGGGCCTCGAAGAGCTCGGTGACACGCGGCAGACCGCCCGTGATATCGCCTGCCTTGCCGAAGGAACGCGGAATCTTGACCATGATGTCACCGGCACGCAGCTGCTGACCGTTGTCAACGCCGATATGTGCACCGACAGGCAAGTCATATACTTTCAGTATGTTGCCTTCGTCGTCGATGATGTTCAGGGTGGGGTTCTTTGTACGCTGGCGCGACTCGATGATGACTTTGTCCTGCAGACCCGTCTGGGAGTCGCTCTCGACACGGTAGGTGACGTTCTCAATGACGTTCTCGAAGCTGACCTTACCGGCGACTTCGGAGATGATGACCACGTTGTAGGGGTCCCACTCGGCGATGAGGTCGCCCTTGGTGAGTTTCTCGCCTGCCTGCTTGTAGAGTTTGGCACCGTAGGGTAGCAGAGCCGAATAGATGGTGACGTCGGTCTTGGGATCGACAATACGCATTTCGGCGGAACGACCCATGACAATATGGTAGCTCTCGCCCGACATGTCAGTATAAGGTATGGAACGAAGCTCGTCGATGGCGAGAATACCCTCGTGGCGGGCCTCCAGGCTGGAGGTGGTACCGATGTTGCCACCGGCCACACCACCGACGTGGAAGGTACGCAGTGTCAGCTGTGTACCAGGCTCACCGATGGCTTGTGCGGCAATGACACCGACAGCCTCGCCCTTCTGGACCATCTTGCCTGTTGCAAGGTTGCGTCCGTAGCACTTGGCGCAGACGCCGTGCTTTGCCTCGCAGGTGAGGACTGAACGTATCTCAACCTCTTCGATGTGGGCATCTTCGATTTTCTTACATATCTCCTCGGTAAGCTCTTCACCGGCAGCGGCGATGAGTTCGTCGGTCTGCGGGTCGTAGATGTCGTGGACCGACGTGCGTCCCAGAATTTTCTCCGAGAGCGACTGGACGATGTCCTCGCCCTTCTTGAGTGCCGTGGTGGGCAGACCACGGAGTGTGCCACAGTCTTCTTCGGTGATGATAACATCGTGTGCCACGTCAACAAGACGACGTGTCAAGTATCCGGCGTCAGCCGTCTTCAGAGCAGTATCAGCAAGACCCTTACGGGCACCGTGGGTTGAGATGAAGTACTCGAGCACCGACAGACCCTCCTTGAAGTTGGAGATAATGGGGTTCTCGATAATCTCGTTGCCGGAGGCACCAGCTTTCTGAGGCTTGGCCATCAGTCCGCGCATACCGGAGAGCTGACGGATCTGTTCCTTACTACCACGAGCGCCGGAGTCGTACATCATATAGATGGGGTTGAAGCCCTGATTGTCGGCCTTGAGCTGTTTCATCAAGGTCTCGGTAAGCTGGTTGTTGGTGTTGGTCCAGATATCGATAACGTGGTTGTAGCGTTCGTTGTTGGTGATAAGACCCATAGCATACTGACCCATGACCTCCTCAACCTCCTCGTTAGCCTTGGCGATAAGTTGCTCCTTCTCGGCAGGGATGATAACGTCGCCGAGGTTGAAGGAGAGACCGCCGCGGAATGCCTGACGGTAGCCCATGTTCTTGATGTCGTCGAGGAAGATGGCGGTGACAGCATTGCCGCACTGGGTGAATATGTCGCCGATGATGTCGCGCAACGACTTCTTGCCCATCACCTGGTTAATGAAACCATATTCCGACGGGACGACCTGGTTGAAGATAACGCGGCCGACAGTGGTGCGGAGGCGATTGGTCTTGATGTAATGGCCGTTGGCGTCAAGGATGGGATTGCCTTCGCGGTCGCGTTTGATTTCGAACTCGGTGCGGCTGTG